>ENA-OQAA01000886-OQAA01000886.1-human-gut-metagenome-genome-assembly--contig:-NODE-886-length-18101-cov-2.539724_pt1 | contig 18101 bp, 19 predicted proteins | sample MGYA00242489_ERZ504515 | MGnify/ENA primary metagenome ERZ504515 (study PRJEB26092, sample SAMD00036237) | human gut metagenome | host: Homo sapiens | study: EMG produced TPA metagenomics assembly of... | reverse complement strand
ATTAATAAGGGAAAGTAAATAATCCGCTGCTATCTTCATCTTTTTATGATTTTCCCGTATCAGTGCTTTATCCTCAAAATGGGTCTCATCAATCTTTAACAGACCAATAATACCATTCAAAGGTCCGTAGCAAGATCGGGCCTCCTCGTATGTCCGCTCAAGGCAGAGGCCAACGTATGGATGTCCTCATCGAAATGCGTACGCAGCTCCGTTTCCGTGATGCCGCAAATGGCGGCGTAAGCTCCCGCATGGATATATCGTCCAAATTGTTGAGGTCGCTGAAGACGCTTACCTTCCCGAACTTGGTCACGCCGGTCAGCAGGGCGAAGCGTATGGCCCTGTCCATGGTCTTCAACACACCGTAGAAGGGTTTGAGCATGTTCCGGAATCGGTTTTGCGTCTCCTCGTCGTGCAAGTTCTGTAGCAAGGGCTTGTCGTACTCGTCGATCAGGATCACGGCCCGCTGTCCGGTTTTGCGGTAGGCCCGGTCGATGATTCCGGCGAAGCGGAGGGGCAGGGTCTCCTCGGTAGGCCGTGTCCCATACTCCTCCTCATATCTGGACAAGGTATCATTTAATATCTTATACAAGCTGTCAGGGGCGTCGTAGTGGGAGATATTCAAGTCGAAATGCAAGATCGGATGCTTGGTCCACTCTTTCTCCAGCTTCTCCATGGCCAGTCCCTCGAACAGCTCCTTTTTCCCTTGGAAATAGGCCTCCAGCGTGGATAGCAGCAGACTCTTCCCGAATCGACGCGGGCGGCTGAGGAAATAGTAGCTTCCTGTTTTCACCAATTGATAGATCAAAGCGGTCTTATCAATGTAGAGATAGCCGTCCTTGCGGATTTTCTCGAAGTTCTGTATGCCGATGGGGTAAATAGTCTGGTTCATATCGTCTTGTGTTTAATGTGACTCATGTACAAAGATACAAAAAAAACACGTACGTGTTTTCAAAAAAAGACGTACATGTTTTCGGAAAAACACGTACGTCTTTTTTAAAGGCTTTATAGAGTATGATTCTACCTAGTACTTGAAGCTTCCTCCCCCCAAGAATTCACGGAGCAAGGAAGTTCCGGGAAGTTCCTCCGTCGGGATGTAATTAAAGTAGCGGAGGAAACGGAGCAAACGATACGCCTCCGCATTCGCCTTACTACTCTCCGGCACTTGTGCGAGGATCGGTTCCGCGAATTTGCGCAAGGCGGCCAGCTCATACAACATGGCGCTGTTAAACATAGCGTCCGCATTCTCCTGATAGGGAAAGATCCATTTATCCTCACCCCGGCGCACGCTCGGCCAACGGTTGATCGTATCTTCCGCCGAATATCCCCTAAAGCGATAATCCCGGATAATACGGCGCAGCAGACGATTATCCGTCGTCGGTATCCAATTATGGTTATCCAAAGAGATAGAGGTCAAGACCGAGACATATACCCGATATTTATATTTATCATCGATAAACTCCGTCAGTTCCGGATTCAAAGCATGAATACCTTCTATTACCAAAATCGAGTTCTCACGAAGTTTTAACTTCTTTCCCTTGAAAATCCTTCGGCCAGACTCAAAGTTGAAACTAGGCAGCTCGATCTCTTCCCCGGATAACAACTTCTTCAAATCCTTATTAAAATAAGGTAAATCCAGCGCATACAAAGATTCAAAATCATACTCGCCATGCTCATCTTTCGGTGTATCTTCCCGATTCAAGAAATAATCATCCAAGGAAATTCCTACCGGATGAAGCAGGTTAGTCGTCAATTGTACTTGCAAACGCTTGCAAAACGTAGTCTTTCCCGAAGAAGAAGGCCGGAGATCAAGACGATACGGATGCCCTCTTTATATCCATCGGCGATCTTTTCGGCGATCTTGGCAACCTGTTTTTCCTGCATCGCCTCAGAGACAAGGATTATATCCTGAGAGCGGCCTTTCTCTATCGCTAAATTCAAATCCCCCACATTATCTAAGCCGACAGTCCGCTGCAATGTAAGGTGTTCCTTATAAGCCTCGAACATCTTATCCTGCTTGATGACAGGCTGCAATTCCATCGGATCGGTCTGCTTCGGGATACGGAGCAAAACGCCATCCATATACGGTTCCAAGTCAAACAATTGGATATAGCCGGTCGAAGGGGTTAAACAGCCATAAAAGAAGTTGATATAACCTTCCAACTCATAATAAGAGGTATAAGGCAATCCCGCCGTCTCTATTAAGCGAGCCTTATCATTCATACCCCGCTCCCTGAACAATACGGCGGCATCCACCGTACGGACACTCTTATGGAGGAAAGGAAGATCCGCATCAATCAACTCCCACATACGTTTCTTGATCTTCTCGATCGTCTCCAGATCGATGTTCTTGCCGTTATGGATCACGCAATAGTAACCTTTCGATACCGGATGTTCCAGATTTAAGGTCGCCGTCGGCCAAATATCATACACCGCCTTGGAAAATATATGGCAAAGCGAGCGGACATAGGTTCTCAATCCGGATAATTGAGTATAGTCGATAAATTCGATATCCTTCGGTTGCCAGCAACGGAAGTTCAAGCTTTCCGTCTTATTATTCACTTGCGCGTTCATCGGCCTGTACCGAAGCGGAGCGCCAACCGCCGTATAAATGTCCAACAACGAAGAACCAATGGGTACATCCTTGTAGGTATTATTATTTTTGCAGTAAATTGTTATTGTCTCAGACATACTATCTCAGTTATTATTTGTAAATTCGCCCCCTAAAGTTAGGAATATTAATCGGATATACAATCCACTTAAACGTAATTTAAATGGACTATTCTTTTTTTGATTTTCTCCGGCTGATCGGCTCCTTGGCGCTGTTCTTGTACGGAATGAAGATCATGAGTGAAGGGTTACAAAAATTTGCGGGTGACAGTTTACGGCGAATACTAACCGCGATGACCACGAACAGAGTAACCGGTATGCTCACCGGGGTGTTAATAACGGCTCTTATCCAATCATCATCGGCTACGACGGTTATGGTCGTGAGTTTCGTGAATGCCGGACTCTTGACATTGACCCAATCCATCGGAGTCATTATGGGTGCTAACATCGGAACCACGGTAACGGCATGGCTTATCTCCGCCCTCGGTTTCAAGGTCGATATCGCCGCATTCGCCCTTCCCCTTTTAGCTTTCGCTCTCCCACTCTTCTTCTCAGGAAAAAGCTCTCGTAAATCAATTGGTGAATTTGTTTTTGGTTTCGCGTTCCTGTTCATGGGTCTTCAAAGTTTAAAGGCAAACGCCCCAGACCTCGGAGCGAATCCGGAAATGCTGGCTTTCGTGCAGAATTATACGGATATGGGATTTTTCTCCATCATCTTGTTCTTATTTATCGGAGCGATCTTAACCATGATCGTACAAGCCTCCGCCGCCACGATGGCTATTACATTGATTATGTGCGCCAACGGCTGGATCGATTACCATTTGGGAGTCGCTTTGGTATTAGGCGAAAATATCGGAACCACGATTACGGCCAACTTAGCCGCATTAACCGGAAACACACAAGCACGACGAGCCGCGTTAGCGCACCTTGTTTTCAACGTTTTCGGTGTCATGTGGGTTTTGGTGCTCTTCTACCTTTCACGAATGCCGTCTCATGGTTTGTTACCCATGTAATGAAGGTCAGTGATCCGGCTGTGGCGGTATCCTTTAAACTGGCAGCGTTCCACACTGCATTCAATATCAGTAATACTTTCATTATGATCTGGTTCGTAAGCTTGATCGAAAAGACCGTATGTACGCTTATCAAGCCCAAGGTGGAAGACGAGGAATACCGCCTTCGCTATATCACGGGAGGTATGTTATCCACCGCCGAGCTTTCCATCCTACAAGCTCATAAAGAAATCTCATTATTCGCCGAGCGTACGGCTAGGATGTTTAATATGGTGAAAGAATTATTCTACGAGAAGAATGAGGAGACCTTCCTCAAGACTTATAGCCGCGTCGAGAAATACGAGAATATCAGCGACCGCATGGAAATCGAGATCGCAAATTACTTGACCGAAGTATCGGAAGGCCGTTTGAGTTCTGAAAGTAAGGAAGAAATCCGTATCATGCTACGTGCCGTCTCGGAAATCGAGAGTATAGCGGATTCTTGTAATAACCTTGCCCGAAGTATCAAACGCAGAAACGAGTTCAAATCCGAATTCACGGAGGAGCAAAACAAGCACTTGGATCATATGTTCGAGCTGGTATCCGGGGCGTTAAATCGCATGAACCTAATTTTGCATAAACCGGAACTCGTACATGATGATATCAATCCTTCTTATAACATAGAGAACGAGATCAACAACTATCGTAACCAGTTGAAGAGCCGGAATATCGAAGATATCAACAATAAGCTGTACCAATATCAAGATGGCGTTTATTACATGGACATGGTTAGTGAAAGTGAAAAGCTGGGCGATTATGTATTAAATGTTGTTCAAGCGGTTATCGAGAAGAAAATATAGCGTATATTTGTCCTTAACAATATCAACAGCCCTTTTCCGTTATTGAGAGAAGGGCTGTTTTTAATATATATCCACTATGAATTATAAATATTATACGATCGTTATCCTTGGCCTTTTAGCATTCTCCGCTTGCGAGAAAGATGATATTGACATTCCGGCAACCGACAATGAAGTAAATCAATGGATCGAGCAAACGATGCGAGAGAATTATCTTTGGTATTCCGAGTTCCCGGATAAAAGTTCCTTGGACTTTAGTCTTGATCCGGAGACCTTCTTCAAGGGCCTGTTATCCGATAAAGACGGGAAAGATCTTCCTGAAGGTCATCATTACTTTTCCCAATTAGAGAAAGCGACCGTAACAAAGAGCATTTACGACGCGAACAACTCATATGGATTCGATTTCGCGACTTCCAACCTTAAAGACGGAGGCAGTACCTATAAAATAGCCATTGTCCTTTATGTATTAAAGGATTCACCCGCCGAAGAAGCCGGATTGAAACGGGGAGACTGGATACTTGGCGTAAACGGCTCCTTGGGTTCTATCCAAGACTATGATGTATTGAGAAGCGGAGGCAGCGTATCCCTCCAACTAGGAAAAGAAATAGGAAACACCAAGGATTCGTCTCCACCGAAGAGTTACCTTGAACGCATCCCGAACGGTAGAAGACACCCCATTCCTAAAAGATTCCGTATACACATATGGCAATAAGCGAATCGGCTATTTGATGTACAACCATTTCGCCTCCGGACCGGATGAATACGATTATAGCGACACAAGTTATAATCTTTATTTGCAACAACTCTTCGAAAAATTCAAAAGCCGCAACGTCAATGAGTTCGTACTTGATTTACGCTATAATGGGGGTGGGCTTGTCAATTGCGCCCAATTACTGGCTTCGCTATTAGTCCGTGAAAACGTTTTAGGAGAACCTTTATGTATCATGAGTATAACGATAAAAACTCCAATAAAAATGAGACCTTGCCTTTACTCAAAACGACCGAGGTCATGGCGGGAAACTTAAACCTACAACGGCTATTTGTTTTGACAGGTTCAACTACGGCTTCTGCCTCCGAACTTATCATTAACTCGCTACGATCTTATCTAGACGTTCGGGTTATCGGTAAGCAGACTTTTGGCAAGACCGTCGGTATGAGATCTACAAATGAATCTAAAAAAATATGGCTGGATACTTTCTCCCGTCACTTTCCATATTTATAATAAGGATCGGGAAGCTGATTATGAAGACGGATTTCATCCCGATGTAGCTATTGATGAATTCAAGAGTGATCTAGCTGAATTCGGAGATTTGAAGGATCCTTTATTAGGACAAGCTATTTACGAGATAACCGGCCAGTCACCACTCTTACGATCCGCTACCCCGAGGGGCAACCGGGAAATCCAATATAATCCCCCGTTGTCCTATAAGGATAACTTATTACTGATTCCAAAAGACTAAAAACAAAATATATGGAAAGCGCATTTCTTAAAATCATAAACGCAAAAGTATTAACTCCTTCGGGCCTCCTACCAAACGGGCAAATCATCATCTCGGATGGGAAAATAGTGGAGATCACCGGGCAAAACCGGGAGATTCCTCATGCGGAGATCATCGACGCAAAAGGATATTATGTGGCTCCCGGCTGTATCGACACGCATGTACACGGCGGCAACGGACATGATTTCACGGAAGCTACCCCGAAAGCGTTCTATGCGATCACAAGAGCACATGCTTTACAGGGAACAACGGCTTTATATCCTACATTGGCAGCGGCCCCTATCGAGACCTTCCGGGAAGCGATCAAGACCTGCGAGCACATCATGAACCACCCGGAACAGGGGGCCCGTATCATGGGATTACATCTTGAAGGCAACTATTTGAATATGGCTATGAAAGGCGGACAAGACCCTAATTATATTTACCCGCCCGATCCCCAAGAATATAAGGAATTACTAAACAGTACCCAATGTATTAAACGCTGGAGCGCCGCCCCCGAGCTTGACGGGGCTTTGGTATTCGGTAAATATGCGTCAGCTCATGGTGTGTTGGTTTCACTAGCCCACACCACAGCCGATTATCTCCAAGTGAAAAAAGCATACGAAGCCGGATTCACCCATGCTACCCACTTCTACAATGCCATGACTTCCGTCCATAAAGACCGTGAGTATAAACATGAAGGAACGGTAGAAGGTATTTATCTCATGAAAGATATGACCGTTGAAGTTGTAGCCGATGGTATCCACGTACCGCCAGCAATCTTAAAGTTGGTATATCAAATCAAAGGGGTAGAACGTACGTCCTTAATCACGGACGCAATGGCCGCCGCCGCTTGCGATAACGGTACGGAACATTTTCCGGACTCCCGGGTAATTATTGAGGAAGGCGTATGTAAATTAGCCGATCGCTCAGCTATCGCAGGAAGTATAGCTACCGGAATCCGCTTGATCCGTACCTTAGTCGAGAAAGCGGAAATTCCATTGCACGACGCTGTTCGTATGGCTTCCGAAAGCCCAGCCCGCCTAATGGGTATTTTAGACCGTAAAGGAACATTGGAGAAAGGAAAGGATGCCGATATCATCATTTTCAACAACGATATAGAGATTCAAGAGACCTTCATCGAAGGTAAACGGCTCTCCAAAGAATAAGAAATCCAATAAACAATGACTTCTCCTATCTTGTTTTTAGATAAATAAGGGCATGAATGTATATGGAAAACGTAAAAGAACATTACTGGAGATACTCATTGATCACCATTATATTAGGACTAGGGGTAATTCTATTTTTTAAGATTACCCCGTTTCTTGGAGGTATACTTGGAGCATTCACCATCTATATATTGCTGCGTGGACAGATGTTCCATCTGACAGAAAAGCTAAATATGAGACCGGCTTTTGCAGCTTTACTGTTACTGGGGGAAACAATCTTATGTTTCTTAATCCCAATCACATTGGCGATCTGGTTGGTAATCAACAAAACTCAAAATATTAATTTAGACCCGACTGTACTGCTAAATACAGGCCAACATATAGCGGATCTAGTTCAGGAAAAGACCGGGTTTGATGTACTGGATAGAGGAAACTTATTAAAAGCGGCCTCTATACTCCCACAAATCGGACAGTTTTTAGTGGGTAGCATAAGCAGTTTCGCCGTAAATGTCGTCGTCTTGATTTTCATTCTGTACTTCATGCTGATAGGCGGAAGAAAAATGGAAAACTATCTATACACCTTATTCCCCTTCAGTGATCAAAACAAGGATGAGGTACTCAACGAGATCAATATGATCGTAAAATCAAACGCCATAGGTATCCCTCTTTTGGCGGTTATACAAGGTATCGTAGCGGTGATCGGTTACTTTATCTTTCAGACTCCCGATCCGCTGTTATTTGGGTTTCTCACTTGTATCGCTACGATCATTCCCATTGTAGGGACCGCATTGGTCTGGGTTCGTTGGCGGCTTATATGGCTTTAAACGGAGATTGGGTACATGCCTTGGGATTGGCTATTTATGCCTTGCTTGTCATTACGAACGTCGATAATCTGATTCGTTTTATCCTACAAAAGAAGTTGGCGGATATACATCCGTTAATCACCGTCTTCGGAGTCGTAATCGGGTTGTCCTTATTCGGATTTATGGGGATCATCTTCGGGCCGTTGTTACTATCCTTATTCCTTCTTTGTATAGATATCTTCAAGAAGAGCTATTTGGATAAATAAAGAGTATCTAACGCAATTAACGCTTCCGGGCCTTTTCCCGGGCGGCCTTTTCCTTTTCCCGCAAGGCTTCCTTGCGGGCTTTTTCTTTCTCTTTCAATTTTTGCTTGTATAAGCGTTCCTTCTCCTTACGTTCTTTTTCTTTCTCTTTCAAGCGTTGCTTATAAGCACGTTCCTTTTCCTTACGAAGGTCCTCACGAGCTTTCAGTTTCGCCTTACGGTCGGCTTCCGCTTGTTTCAGCTTGGCCTTGCGATCAGCTTCCAACTGTTTCTCTCGATCAGCCTTCGCTTTCAACAGGGCACGTTCTTTCCTCCGCTTGCTTCTTGAGAAGTTCTTCCTGTTCTTTCGCTTTCTGCTCACGTAATTCCTTATCCGCCTTTTGCTGGGCCTCGAAAGCCTTACGAGCCTCTTCCTTGCGGGCTTCTTCTTCGGCAGCTTCCCGTTTACGGATCTCTTGGATTTCTTTCAAGGTCATGCCTTGATCCTCAACCGCCGGCTGAACAACAGGAACCGTATCCTTACGAAGGTATCGACACGCTGGATTTCCGGTTTGTCAAACGCAGGGACCTCAATCGTATCCGGGACGACTGGTATAGCGGGCTGTCGAACAGGTTCTTGAACAGGCCGTTGTTCCTCCTCCGGCTCTGTAACAGGTTGTTTTTCCGGTTCAACTTCTAGTTTCAATTCATCTGCCTCTTCCGGCACTTCGGCTTCTTCCTCCGTGATCATTTCATCTTCAGTCGCCTCCTCCTCCTTAGCGGCTTCCATACGGGCTTTCCAACGACCTGCCAGATCCGGTAATTCCTCACCGAAGCTCTCATCGAAGAAGGTGATATATTCATCCAAGGTCTTGCCACGCATCAAGGTCTCATAATTATCATCAGAGATCGGTAACACGGCAACCGCTTTATTCAAGGCCGTAGCATAGCCATCCTTACCGTATATCATCTTATAATATTGGATAATCTCGTCAAAACTAATAAATCCTTTAATCGCCAGCATACTGATCGGGCCGGCCTGCTCCAAAGCCAAATCAAACTCTTTCACCATGAAGTTCGCGAAGTTATAAGCGGCGACGGCGAATAGCAACTGATTCTGATCTACGCTACCCGTAGGATATACCAAAAGCATCTGATAAGGCGTATTCCGTTCCGGATTAAATACACGAGCCGAATCCTCGGCAGATAGCATACCATCCTCGCCCAAACCGAATCGTAGGTTCCAACTCATACCTTTCACTCCGCCCTGCACCAAGGCACGTCCCCGAAGAACACCTTTCAACATCTCCCCGGCCAGTTCCGTGACATCCGCATTCGGATACTTCTCGACCAGTGCTTTCAAGGCATTCTTAAACCCTTCCGCATCCCCGGCCTGCACATAGGATAACGCATCCAAGAACATGAATTTAGGCATCAATGTAGCCAATGGATATTTCTCGCTTACGTACCGGAAACTCTTACGTACATACGCTGTATCGCTTTCCAGATAGCGGTCGTAAGTAGCTTGATAGATCGAGTCTTGTACCACATCCATCATGCGGATATTATACTCGTAATTCGGATCAGCCACAGCTACCGCATAATCGCTTTCCGGGAAGGCGTTCATTAGTTTATTCTTATACTCGGTAGCCAACGCTGTATTTCCGGTTTTCAGGGCCATCAAATATACTTGATAATAGCTCTCCAAACGGTGCTCATTATCCGGGAAACGGCGTTCCAAATTCTCGAACGCCTCGACAGATAAGGGGATATCCTCCAACTTATCCTTATAGATCATCGCCATATTGTAAAGACCGTCTATAATAATAATGTTAGAAGCATCTATATCCTCTTGCGTGAAAGGTAGCTGCTGTAGGTAATACTCACGGGTATGCGGATCATCGGCGGCAACAGCCGGCAGATCACCGCCTATCGAATCGGTCGGCAACGGCTCACCGTCCGGCCCTACCATTTGGGTGGAATCTCCCTCGGCCAGCATCTCCTCATCCAGATTCTCATTAAAGGTAGAGAGTTCCTTCTTACGGCGGCGCCAGTGATCTTCCAACGGACGACGTCCCCATTTACGCTGGAACTGTGTCTTTCCTTGCGCTACAGTCTGAGGGTTATAGAAGTAGAAAGACGCTCCACCGGACGCATTCGGCAAGACAACAGCGTTGGTTTCCGTACCGGGACGGTCGATTCCGGTGCCTTTCGCTTCCTGCTCGGCCAGATAAGCCTCCTTCTCAGCCAAGCTTTCGCCTCTTCCTCCTCTTTCTTTACCTCCTCAATCTTCTTATCGATAATCGCTAACCGCTCCGCTTCCGGTAATTTAGCCAAGGCTTGCAAACTGTCTTGAAGATGGACCGCTTCTACATGCACGACCAATTCATCCAGAATCGCCGACAATTTAGAAACCCGTTCATAATCCTGTATTCCTTTTGAATTCCAGCTAAGGCTCCGCTAAAGCAAGGTTGCGCTTTCACGTAATCCCGCATCGTAAAATAGATATCTCCCAGCTTTATCTGGCAGATCGCCTTATCCATTCCATTCAATGTACTCTTATCGATACCGATTGATAGTTCTTTATGGCATTCACCGTATCTTCCCGGCTGAGGTATACATTTCCTAAAGCATAGTATACTTGATCCAGATAATCCTTATTCTTCTGGCTTTTCGCCATTTTCTCGAGCATCTTCACCACTTTCAAATAATTCGTACCCGAGAATACTTCTGTCTGACGGATACGTGAGGCAATTCCAACTCATACGGAGGATTCGAACGGCTACCTCACCAAAGGTCTTATAAGCCAAGCCATCTAATTCTTGATCCGCATAGATTTGTCCCAAAAGATACTTCATCCGGGTACGTTGCTTCCGGTTTTTCTCCGCCTTGATAGCGGTCTTCAGATAAGGGATGGCATCCTCGAACTGCCCGTTCTTGATCAAATAATCGGCATACACCGCCGCATATTGCTTCAAGGCGGAAGCAGGAATACCGTTCTTGTTCATCTTATCCAAGATATCCTCGGATTCATAGAACCAACCCATCTCGGAATAACAACGGGCTTGCCACAAACGGGCCTCGGCCACGACCTCCTCGTCCTTCGCATAATGACGGGCTATATAGGAAAAGGTAGCGGAGGCTTGCAGGAAATCGGCATTGTAGAATTGCGCCTGTCCCATGATCAGCCAACTATTCTTTAAGAAAGGGTTATATTCCTCTTGTTCTTGGATAGCACGTAGTTTGGGATTATTCCGCCAGCCCGGTTTCTTGGCCGGTTTCGCTTTTATGGAGTGTAGTTTAATAGCTTTATTACTTTTCTCGATCGTCCGGTCGAAAGGGCCGCCCGGCTCGGCTTTGTCTTTAGGCTGAGCGCTAATCGGATACATATAGATCCTGTCGGAATAGTTCTCTTTATATCCGTCCTGTTGGCTTTTCAGTGCCTCGTCAAACGCTTGTTTTCCATTGAAATAAATATTATAACGGGTCGTAAAGGCATGATAAAAACGGCTCGCTTTCGTGTTCTTCTTCGTGCTGCACGACCAAAGCAAGAGTACCGTTAATAACGCCACTATGTAGTAAAACCCTTTTTTCATTCTTTAATTAACGCCGTAACAACGGTTTTATTGCTTTCAAGGCCAAAAAGAGGACCACCAAAAACAAGATGATAAACGCACCGGAAGGCACGTTCAGGAAATAAGAAAGAACCAGTCCGGACACGCAACCCAGAAAGCCGATCGCGATACTTCCCCATATGATCTTCTTGAAGTCGGAAGTAAACAGGTTCACCGTTATTTGAGGCAGGGTCAGCAAACTCATCAATAGCATAATCCCTACCAACCGGATCGAAAGAACAATTGTCATGGCGATAAAGCACATCATCGTATACTCGATCCATTTTACCGGTAGGCCTTGCGTGACAGCGAAGTCACGATCGAACGCCACGTAAACAATCTCACGGAGGAAAAGGGAGAATATGAGTATCAACAATACCACCAACCCTAAATCCATAAGATATCGGCCGTAGAGATCGTTAATATATTACCAAATAGATAGGCGGATAGATTCGGGGCGTACCCCGGGGTAAGGAAGATGAAGATCACTCCCAAAGCCATACCCAGCGACCATACGCCCGCTATAGCGGAATCCTCCCTTACGTTTTGCGTCTTGCTCGCCCACTCCACGCCAAAAGCGGAGAGGATGGAGAACAGCATCGCCATCAAGATCGGATTTGTTCCCAGATAAAAACCCAAGCCCAAACCACCGAACGAAGCATGCGTGATCCCTCCGCTGATAAATACCAACCGGCGGGATACGATGTAAGTCCCGACAATCCCACAAGCGATAGCGGTTAGCAAGCTCCCGATCAAGGCATTCTGAAAAAAGGCATATTGCAATAAATCCATATGATTCGTTTCCTAAATTAATGAGTACGGCGTTCGCCAATGATCAAGAATGCCTCATCCTTCAAGGCATCCGGCAAATTGATCCCCCGCAATTGCAGGCTACGGAGCCAACCGGCCACCTCCACTTCCCGGAGGGTATAAAGCACTTCACTAAACTCCTCAACGGCTTCCTCATCGTAAGCGTCCGCTTCCACTCCTTGGAACCGATCCAGTTCCTCATCGTTATAATATTCGATTTTCTTGCTGACGGCAGCTAATAAACTATCCCGCTCGCAAGTCTCATGTTGTCCGCAGCAAACCTCCGGGATCTCCTGTGCCTCGGGGATCTCCGAGATCTCCCCCCGTTCCAGCATCTTCTGAAGTTTCTTATTCCGGAAATATCCGGCGACAGCGGCTACGACACCCAGGCCTATAAGACTTATGACAATGTACCACATAATTCAATTGAAAATTGAGAATTGAAAACTGAAAATTAAAGGCTGATTCCCTAATAGAGAAACCAGCGGCCTTAAGATCTTCCCAATAATGGGGGTAACTCTTGCTGACCACTTGCGGGTGGGCGATCTCTATCCCCTCGGGACGTACCAAAGCGGCGGGAGCGAATGACAAAGCCATCCGATGATCCTCGTAAGTGGCGATTACCGGATGCGACTCCGGTTCCTTGCGTTCACCGTTCCACTCCAAGATGCTATCATTGCGATCCGTCAACACATAACCTAATTTACGAAGCTCTGTCTTCAATGCCTCGATCCGATCCGTCTCCTTGATCTTCAATGATTGAAGTCCCATAAAGCGGAAAGGGATATTTAATAACACGCAAGTCACCACAAAGGTTTGAGCCAAATCCGGTTCATTCACGAAGTTATAAACCAATTTCTCACAGATATTTCCAGTATGCTTTAACACGACTCCACGTTTCGTATAAGTAGTGCCCACTCCCAATTGAGCGAACAACTTCGCTCCGGCGGCATCTCCCTGCAAGCTATTCTTGAATAAACCTAACAATTCGATCTCAGCATTTTTCGATAACGCCATGATCTCATACCAATAAGAAGCGGCGCTCCAATCAGATTCCACTGTAAAATGAATCGGCTTATACTCTTGGGGAAGTACTTTGATCATATTCTCCGTCCAAGAGGCTCTCACTCCATATTGCTCCATCAATTGCAAGGTGATATGGATATAGGGCCTAGAGATAATGGCGCCCTCCAAATGCAACGTAACCCCATTTTCTGTTAACGGGGCGATCATCAAGATAGCGGATATATATTGAGAGCTGACATTTCCCGGTAGCGAGATCTCTCCGCCTTGCAAGGCGCTTCCGAAAATACGCAAAGGAGGATAACCCTCCTTCTCCATGTACTCGATCCGGGCGCCTAAAGCGTTCAGCGCATCCACCAACACCTTGATCGGACGGTTCTTCATGCGTTCGGTTCCCGTAATCGTCCATTCGCCCACCACCTTCGAGAGGAAAGCAGTAAGGAAACGCATCGTCGTACCCGCCGCACCCACATTAAAATCCCGATCGTTCGAGTTCAATGCCTTTACCATCAAATTTGTATCATCGCAATCGGATAAGTTCTCCACATCGTATGCGCTATAACTTAGCGCATTCAAGATCAATGCCCTGTTACTGATACTTTTAGAAGCGGGAAGCTTTACGGTAGTCCGGATAGCGGAACCCGGAGCATCTATCTGATAATTCATCGCTTTCGTATATTCAAAATTCAAGAGGCAAAAGTACGAAAATTAGCGTACATATGGAGTATAACAGCGGGAAACTTTCTTTATGCTTCTTTTCGAATGCGAATCGTGACAAGGCATTCGTTTGAATCGCCCCAACCAGTAGACGTGAGGGGCTATAAAACGCCCTTTTAAGTGAGAGTATTCCCGTTTTTAAGCACGAAAGGCGACAAAAGCCTACACGTATAGTCGCGTTGGGCGACGCCAATACTGCCGTTAGGCATTATAAACAGTCACGAATAGGGTTGTCAATAGTCGTGAATAGGCATCGTAACCCGGTTAGAACCCAGTCGTAACCCTATCGGATAGCCCGAAGAAGTCAATGGATATGAATTAGGATGAATTATTTTCGCTAGAATGAAAGGCGGTTTTTCGGTATTGTATTATCAATGAACGAATTATTGTTTTTTTCTTGCGTATTTGGCAACGAGTCGTACATAGTCCCGGAAAAATCGGTTCTCCGGGACTTCAGTTTACAAAATGTCAGAATGTCAAATCGCCAAACGGTCTTATCACAAGGCTTCATCTTCAAGAAATGCTTCCAGAAAAAGAGGATCTGGTAATCAATAGAATTATTCCAGTATTGTGAATCATGATTACCCGGGCGAGTGATAAAGTCGTGGTCGATGCCTTGTTTTAATAACGCTTCGTGGTAGTTCTTATTCACCTCCAAAAAGAAATCGCTGTCACCGCAATCGAAGATCAAAGCGATCTGGTCTTTCCTCAAGGTTGGAACCAAATTGATAACCGTGTACTTCTCCCAGTTTTCCGGATATTTTGCTTTCTCACCTATTTGTACGCTCATCTCCCAGTTTTTCGGGAAAGGGCGGATATCCACGCCACCGCTGGTACTTCCCGCCGCGGAGAAAACATCGCTATGACGAAGGCCATTCCACATAGCGCCATGTCCACCCATGCTCAAACCAGTAATAGCACGTCCCTTACGATCGGCCACTGTCTTATAATGGGAATCCACGTATTTCACCAACTCATCCGAGATGAAAGTCTCATACCGTACATCAGCGTTCAAAGGGCTATCCCAATACCACGTATTCTTACCATCCGGGCATACGAAAAAGATACCCTTCTCATCAGCGATCTTAGGTAGATCCGGCTTGATACCGACCCATGTACGAGCGTTACCGCCATAGCCATGTAACAAATAAATCACCGGACACGCTTCCGTCGCGGCCATATCCGGACTTACCACGACTACCTCTATACTTTTATTCATCGAAGGACTTTTCACTTGCAAAGTATCTACCTTCGCTGCCTGTAAACCGAGCGGAAGCAAACAAACCAACGCTACCGCTACCTTTTTCATCCAATTCATATCAGTGAATATTAATGATTAATTCCCCGTAGCTTGTTTTCAAGGAACTACGGGGACGAAATATACAGATTTCTACTCGATGCCCCAAGTCTTGTCCGGTGTAGGCCCCATCTCCAATTCTAGTACGCCACCTTTCATAATATCCTTATAATCAAGATAGCATCTCGTATAATCCATCCCGTTTAATTTAGCGGATTGGATATAGGTGTTTTCCGGGGTATTTCGGTTGGCTCGTATGATAAATGTATTCCCTTCGCCAACCTGAATCTCGGTCTTCTCAAAAACCGGGCTGGATATCTCATAGCGAGTATCTCCCGGACAAACCGGATACAAACCACATGCCGCCAATACATACCAAGCGGACATCTGACCGACATCCTCGTTTCCAACCAAGCCTTCTACCTTATTCTTATACGCCTTATCGCAAATGAAACGAGACCATTTCTGGGTTTTCCACGGCTGTCCCAAATGATTGTACAAGAAAGGCACATGATGAACCGGCTCGTTCGCATGATTGTAATAAGCGTTCCACAGGAAATCCGTTGGTGTCTTGTCGAACATCGTATCCAGATCGGCAATCACCCGTTCCGTTCCACCCATCAGTTCCACCATACCCGGAATATCATGAGGCACGAACCACCCTGTTGCAACTCATTGCATTCCATACAGCCGTACCATTCCTTCAGCTTACCCTCTTCCGGCCAAGCCTCAAACCGGCCATTCGCTTCTCTCGGGCGGAAGCTATGTTTCTCCGCATCATATAAATTCCGGTAAGACTGAGCCAACTTCGCATAATAAACCGCATCCTCCTGTTTTCCTAATGATTTCGCCAACTGAGACATACACCATTCCGTATACGCATACTCCAAGGTCTTGGAGATACTCTGCGGATTCGGGGTATAGCCCAACTCCGCATTCCCGAACATTCTCGAGGTTTTATCCGCATACCGATAAGCCTTTTCCATATCCAAGCTACAAATACCTTTCGCATAGGCATCCGCCAAGACCGATATAGCCGGATTTCCTAACATACAACCGCTATAGGCGTTCAACAACTCCCAGCGCTCATAGTACTCACGACCACTCTCCTCCGCCATCGTTGTCAATGACTTCAACAAATCGCTGACCAATACCGGATTAATAATCGTTTGCAAAGGCATCTGACTACGGAACACGTCCCAACCGCTAAAGATCGTACGTTTCGTGAACGTATCCGACTTATGCGCTTTTCCGTCCGCGCCCATATATTGACCATCCACATCCGTGTAAATCCTCGGATCGATCATTGTATGATACAAGGAGGTATAGAAGATCACCTTTTGCTCATCCGTTCCACCGCTGACATCCATCTTAGCCAAAGCCGTATCCCACAACGAGCGGGCACGAGAACGTACCGCGTCAAAATCCCAATCCTTGATCTCCGCTTTCAAGTTCTTTTCCGCACCCTCCAAGCTTACAAAGGAAATACCGGCCTTGAAAAGAACCTCCTCATTCGCCTCGGTCTCAAACTCCGTAAAGAACCCGAGGTGCTCACCCTCATATGCCTTTGGTCTCTCCGAAATCTTTGCGTTCGCTGTCAATGTCTGGAAAGCCGAGCTCTCCACGAATTCCCGATGCCGATCCTGCCCAGCCGGGATATCCACGCTCCATACACCATAATCTTTCAACGGTTTGGAGAACTGCGCATAAAAATACACGGTATACCGGGAAGAACCCTCACCATTCCCCCAGCCTCCGCCTTCCGGCGTACATTCTATTCGTCCGGCGATCGTATGGTCATCTATCACTTGAACCGCCTGATACGTAGAAGTACCTCCTACACGACGGGCTAAGTCCAACTGGATGCGAGACTGCTTATTCTCGGGGAAAACGAATCTCAGCATACCGCTATGAGGAGCCGCTGTCGCCTCCGCTTGTATCTGGTAATCGCTCAGCAATACCTTATAATATCCAGCCTTGGCCTCCTCGGATGATTTATCATACCGGGAACGATACCCGCTACGCCCCCCTCTTTTCCCGAGTTCGTGCGCAGATCGCCCACGGTAGGCATTACCAATAAATTACCCAGATCACCGTACCAGCCGATACCACTCATCTGCGTAAAGGCGAATCCCTCGATCGTCTCATGCTCGTAGCTATATCCGGAACCATTGTCGCCCCCTGTAATCGTATTCGGACTTACCTGTACCATACCGAAAGGGGTAGTCGCACCGGGGAAGGTCTTCCCCAAGCCATGGTAAGCACCGGCCGCCTCCGTATTCGTACTCGCCCCGATAAAGGGATTTACATAATCTGTTCCCGCCATCAGATCTTTCTTTTGAGAGCCGCAAGCTACGGTAACCAATCCCAATAAGCCGAAAGCAGAGGCTAATAATGTTTCTTTAATCATGTTATATTCGTAGTATTAAGTTATTATTTTATTTACCAAAAGGAAAGGGAATCATATGATTCCTATTCCGCAGGCAGCGATAGCG
>ENA-OQAA01000885-OQAA01000885.1-human-gut-metagenome-genome-assembly--contig:-NODE-885-length-18115-cov-2.586169_pt1 | contig 18115 bp, 18 predicted proteins | sample MGYA00242489_ERZ504515 | MGnify/ENA primary metagenome ERZ504515 (study PRJEB26092, sample SAMD00036237) | human gut metagenome | host: Homo sapiens | study: EMG produced TPA metagenomics assembly of... | reverse complement strand
GCTTGTTTACTTTACCACACTCAGAAAGGATTGTCAACAAGTTTTTTGACTTTTTTCAAAGTTTTTCAAGTTGTTTCTTCAAAAGAATCATTTCTTTGTGACAGCCAGATTAATTTACCACTTTCTTTCGCCTCTGTCAACTGTTTTTTGCACTTTAAAATACTTTGGTCGATATAGCTGTTTACCGGTCATATTCTTTGAATTCTATTGTCTTGTTTTGCCAAAATCCTACGATAACAGGTGAACCTGTCATTGCCGAAGATCATTTGAAATGCCTTTTAACCAGACTGCCGGGAAGTTTCTCTGTTCCGTCATAAAATCTCCCGGCACTTCATATGATTAATCAGAAGCTTTTTATATTCGGTATTTTCCATTCACCGACACCCCGTGCAGCACGTACATATTCTGACCAGGAGGCGCACCTATGAGTTCCAAAACCAAAATCGTTGTTTTACATATGAAGGAGATCATTTATACAGGAATCTTCCTCCTGTTTCTGATCGTTCTGGGAGTTCTGATGTTTTTTATGTTTGATCCCGGCAAAGCTAAATCCGTGTCCACGGATCCGGCTTCCGTTTATACTCCCGGCATCTACCGTTCTTCCATTGAACTTAACGGAAACAGCTTTGACGTGGAAGTTACTGTCGATGCACAGAAAATCCGTTCCATCCATCTGGAAAATCTCAGCGAAAGTACTGCCGCCATGTTTCCGCTTGTAGAACCAACCCTTGAAGAATTATCAAGCCAGATTTACAGCGGTCAGTCTCTGGATGAACTGAAGTATTCCAGCGATCAGAAATACACCTCTCTTATGCTGATCAAAGCCATTGACGAGGCTGTCAGCAAAGCTGAGTTAAAAAAATAAAACAGACAAAAATGCCCATTATCGTTTTTCCTTCGATAACGGGCATTCATTCTGTATAAATCAAAATTGAAAGCTCTTTTGTTTTTTAACTGATATAATCTTCAGAATCGTTTCTGTGGACGATTTCTTTCCTGTCTTTTCCCCGGCTTTTCTTCTCCGGTTCAGATCTTTATTCTGTCCAGCTGCCTGAGCACAATGTTCCACAGGCATCGCTCGGCATACGAAGATCTCCCCTTGGAGAAACAGCCACACTTCCTACCTTCGGTCCATCCGGCAGACAGGAACGCTTAAACTGCTGGGTAAAGAATCGTCTGTAAAATATCTTCAGCCATTTCAGAATCGTTTCTGCATCATATTCTCCCTCAAAAGCCACCCTGGCCATACGGAAGATTTTTTCAGGCGGACAGGTCCAGCGCAGCATATGATAAAGGAAAAAGTCATGAAGTTCATAGGGGCCTACAAGATCTTCTGTTTTCTGGGCGATCACTCCGTCTTCCGGCGGAAGAAGCTCCGGACTTACCGGAGTATCCAGAATATCAAGAAGGATACCTGACAATTTCTTATCCTCGCAGGTATCTGCACAGTATTTTACAAGATGGCGCACAAGAGTTTTGGGTACAGAGCTGTTCACCCCGTACATGGACATATGATCCCCGTTGTAGGTCGCCCAGCCGAGAGCCAGTTCTGACAGATCTCCTGTTCCGATCACGATTCCTCCTGACTGATTTGCAATATCCATAAGAATCTGGGTTCTCTCTCTTGCCTGTCCGTTTTCATAGGTACATCATGTTTGTCCGGATCATGACCGATATCCCTGAAATGAAGACTGACTGCCTCTCTGATATTTACCTCTCGAAGCTCCGCACCAAGACAGCGGCTCAGTTCACAGGCATTGGAATAGGTTCTGTCTGTAGTTCCAAAGCACGGCATAGTCACTGCTGTGATTTTTTCTCTTGAAAGTCCCAGCATATCAAAAGCCCTGACTGTTACAAGAAGGGCAAGTGTGGAATCCAGACCTCCGGAAAGTCCTATCACAACATTCTGGCAGTGAATATGATCCAGACGTTTTTTCAGACCTGTTGCCTGAATGTTCAGGATTTCCTCGCAGCGGCGGGCTCTTTCTGTTTCAGAAGAAGGCACAAAAGGTCTGGAGTCAAATTTCTGTTCCAGCTTTGTCTCTGTTTTTTCCAGATAAAACAGCGCCTCTCTGAAGCCTTCTCTTTCTCTGTCTGAAGCAAATCCACAGGTAGTCATTCTCCTGCGTTCATTATTCAGTTTATGGATATCCATAATTCCATAAACAGCTCCGTTTTCAAAGCGTCTGCTTTCTGCAAGAATGGTTCCGTTTTCTGCGATCAGATCATGGCCTCCGTAAACCACATCCTGAGTGGACTCTCCCGGTCCGGCAGAAGCATAGATATATCCGCACACCAGTCTGGCTGACTGACTGCTTACCAGGTTTCTCCGGTAAGTATCCTTCCTGCCAGCTCATCACTGGCAGAAAGATTTACGATCATATTTGCTCCACGATATGCATGTAAATTGCTTGGCGGAGCTGCCACCCACAGGTCTTCGCAAATTTCTGCCGCAACCTTAAGCTCCGGAAACTCCGGACAGGTAAATATAAGGTTCGGAGAAACAGGCACTTCATATTCTTCCGGGTCATCCTCCAGATCATCTTCGTCTATATAGTCCGCATCATCATGTCAAGCTCATCCAGGAAATCATCCTCTTCAAAATCAAGCCCATCCTCAGTATTTTCCCGGGCATCCACATCCTGCAGATCTTCTTCTCCGAAAAAATGTATCTCAATTTCAGGATCCTTTTCTGCATATGCACCGCAGTAGTCTTCCCCTTTCAGCAGAATCTTTCCATCCACATCTTTTCCCGGGGAAAATAACGTCCCTCATAAAATTCATTATAATTGGGAATATTCACCTTTGGCACAAAACCCACAATTTTTCCACGATTCAGCGCTGCCGCAGCATTATAAAGTTTTCCCTGGTATTCCAGCGGCAGCCCCACAAAAATAAGTCCGTTTATATCCTCTGTCTCAGCTGCAATACGAAGAAGCTGAGACTTTGCTTCTTTCAGAAGTGTTTCCTGCCAGAAAAGATCCCCACAGGTATAACCTGTAATGCACAGCTCCGGGAACACCATGACCATTGCTCCCTTTTCTGCCATCTCATGTACCATACAGATAATCTCTCCGGCATTATATTCACAGTCCGCTACCCGCACATCAGGTGTTCCTGCACTGACTTTAATAAATCCGTCTTTCATATTTTCCCCTTTCCTGTCCGCATACAACGGACGCCAGGCATCTCTTACCAGCCTGACAGCTTTGCTATCTGCACTTTCTGAGAATCTCTTTCAGCTCTTCAACACTGAACACATAATTTGTATTGCAGAAATGGCAGTTCAGTTCTACTTCCTTTCCCTCCTGGATCATTTCATTCAGATCCTTTCTGCCAATACTGATCAGCGCTTTTTCCACACGTTCTTTGCTGCAGTTGCAGTAAAATTCTGTTGGAACCTTGTCTGTAAATTCAATGTCAAATCCGTCCAGCACTGCCTCCAGAAGACTTTCTGCAGTATGTCCCTGCTCCAGAAGAGTGGTTACAGACTGGATCTTCTGTACATTTTCTTCCAGCTTTGCAATGGTTTCCTCTTCTGCAAAAGGCATAACCTGAATAATAAATCCTCCTGCCTGCTGCACAGTATTGTCCTTATTCATCAGAACTCCAAGTCCTACTGCAGAGGGAACCTGCTCGCTGACTGCAAAATAATACGTAAGGTCTTCTGCAATCTCACTGGTCTGAAGGACTACCTGTCCGGAATAAGGCTCCTTCAGCCCCATATCCTTAATTACATTAAGAAGGCCGATCCCTACTGCGCCGGCAACATCCAGTTTGCCTTTGTCATTTGCCGGAATGATCACCTCAGGATTTCCCACGTAACCCTTCACTCTTCCCTGAGAATCCGCAGTTACAGTAATTCCTTCCAGAGGGCCGCTGGCCTGAATCTGAAGTGTGAGAATATCCTTATCACCCTTCATCATCACACCCATCATAGCCCCTGCAGTAAGCAGTCTTCCAAGAGCTGCCGTCGCCACAGGACTGGTATTATGAGCCTTCCTGGCTGTCTCCACTGTTTCTTTCGTCACTGCCGCGAAGGCGCGCACCTGACTGTTTGCCGCTGTTGCTCTTACAATATAATCACTCATTTTATTCCTCCTGAATCTGTATCTCTTAAATTTTGTCTTATAAAAATAATCCTTTATATTTATCCTTCAGGCTGTATGCTTGCCTTTTTCCTTTGCCACAAAAAACAGTCTTTCACTGTCTTTGGATGCCGGATTCATAGTATAGGCGTCATAAACAGCCACAAGCTCCATCCCTGCCTCAGCGATCAGAGCCTCTATTTCTGACTGCTCATATGCTTTCTGGCAGTGAAGCTCCTCACATTTTTCATAAAGCCCGTCTTCTCTCGGCAAAAAAACTGCCAGCTCATAGATATTTATACCATTTTCCGGATCATAGCTGTTTTCCCAGATAAAGCTTCCTTCATCCGATTTTCTGCTATGGTTGTCTCTCCCAGAATATCCCGGTATTTGTGAACTGTATTCATATCAAACAGAAAAATACCGCCCGGATCCAGATAATTATTTACCAGTCTGAATACCTGAAGCAGTTCCTTCCTGTCTGTAATGTAATTCAGGCTGTCGCACACACTGATGATCGCCCGTACAGTTCCATACAGTTCAAATTCCTGCATATCCTGAAGAAGATAGAGAATATCCTGCCCGGTCTCCATTTTTTTCTTCATTGCTTCCGCAAGCATTTCCTCAGAATTGTCCACACCAATCATATCATATCCCTTTTGTGCAAGCAATCCCGTCATGGTGCCTGTGCCGCAGCCCAGTTCCAGAACCAGTCCGTCCTCAATTCCCCGGGCTTTCAGATGCTTTTCTACATAAGCTGCCCAGCTTTCATAATCAATATTGTCCATAAACAGGTCATACACCTGTGCAAATTTTCCGTATGCTTCCACTGCACTTCTCCTTTTTATGTAATAATACGCCCGGGAAATCTGCCCGGAACAGACTCTCTGAATGAGAGGAAAAGGCAGATGATCGCTCACCTGCCTTAAATATTCCGCTCTATGATCGCCTCTGCCTCTTATTTACTGAACCGGCATATAGTATACGTCAGCAGCCTCTCCATGCCAGTAATAGCTTGTGCCATCCTCTGTATACACATCCTGGTCATTTGCAAAGCTGTAGGTATTTCCGTCAAAATCAACCCAGTTTCCGTTTCCGTCCGGCTGAATTACCAGCGGCTTACCGTCAGAGTTTCTGTAAATAGTTCTTGTTTCATCTGTATTGGAAAGCTGTTCTTCTGTAAAGCCTGCAGAATTTGTTGTTCCTTCAGAAGAAGGCTCTCCGCTTTCCTGGGAATCAGCGCCTGTATCAGCAGTTCCCGCATCTGTATTTCCTGTATCTGCTGCGCCTGCATCAGTGTTTCCTGTATTTGCTGCCGCATCGTTTCCTGTTGCGTCTGCGCCTGCCGCGTCTTATTTTCTGTATTTCCGGCCGGTGCTGCTGTTCCCGGAGCCGCCTCTTTCAGTGAAGAATTTCCAAGAATCTTAAAGGAATCCACTGCGCTCTTTACAGATGCCAGGGCTTCTTCTTTTTTTACTGAAGCTTCAATAGAATAGTATTCACTGGCATTTGCAAATACTTTATGAACCACATAAAGAGCTCCGTCACTCTTTTCTGTATTCAGCATTTTTGTCACATAGCTGTACACACCGATTCCGTTCACATCCTCAGCTTTATAGTCCTGGATCTCAAAATCAGTGCCCTGAACCTTATCTCCGTCTGCCTGATCCAGAGAAACAGCCATATCCTGTGTGCTTGGAATCACAGTAGCAGCCATTGTCTCTTCTCCCTGACCATGAAGAATAAGGATATTGCCATTGTCCGGGGACTCAAAGCTGATGGTATCTGTCTCGTCAGTTTTGTTTGCCCAGGTAGCATCCGGAAGATTAATGGAAACAGATTTATCTGCGGAGGTATAAGTGGTATCCTGTACATTGGGGGCAATGGTAGGTGTAGCTGTTGGAGCCTTTGTCACCTCCGGCGCCGGTGTTACGCTGACAACCTTCTGAGCTTCCGGCTCGTCCTCACCGAAACCGCAGCCTGCCATAAAGACAGATGCTGATATTGTAACCGCTAAAACAGCAAGTAATTTTTTGTTCTTCATAATATCCTCCTAAAAAAATTCTGAATTCTACTCAAACTCTTTGTTTCACATTTTACAATTTTATTACATACATGTCAATAAATTTTCCCCGGCATGATGTGAAATTCCTATGAAAAAAGTATAAATTTCTGTCATATCCTTAGTTGAAGTCCGGCTTTTCAGCCTCTGACTGTATACATAAACAGTTCATGAAGCGCTCTGGTTGCCGTAATATATTCTGCCTGAATTTTCAGCGGGCTTTTGTCTGAATCCATAAACACACCGTATACTCTGTCAAATTCCAGACCTTTTGCAAGATAAAACGTAGTGACTGTCAGGCCCTTACAAAACTTTCCGCTGTTCCGGTCAAGATAAGAAATCGTATCCCTCTGCTCCGGCGCTTCCGTTTCCAGCTTCTGCTTCAGATAAGCCCCTGCAGCTTCCGCTTCCTTTTCTGTCATAAAGATCACTGCCCCTGTCTCCAGGCGATCCCTGTCTCTGAGCCAGATTTTAAGAACTTCATTTAAAGCCTTTTCTGTACTTTCAAATGTTTCTTCCCGTACAGGCTCTCCATGCCGCTCAAACAGTTCCATACCGGTAATCCCCGCAAGCCGGTTTGCATACTCTGCGATCTCCACTGTATTCCTGTAGCTTCTGTTCATATAGATTTTTCTGATATTTCTGCCGAAAATTCCGGGCAGAAACTTCATAACATCCTGCTGCTTTTCCTCCATGGTCTGAGCCCTGTCGCCCAGTATGGTCATTCTGCATGGAAAAAGCTTCTTCAAGATCAGATACTGGATCCAGGAATAATCCTGCATTTCATCTACAACAAGGTGACGGATATCCCGATGCTCCTGCACCGGGTCAAATGATATTTCAGATATAAAACAGGGTAAACATCCTCATACTTCAGCCTTCGTTTTTCCAGGGGACGTCTGGGCAGAGGACGAAACCCCTCTCTGTCCAGAAAACGGCTGTAAAGGACATAAAAGTCTCTTGTTCCATACATTCCCAGAAACTTTTCTGTTACCTCATCCTTTTCTTCCTCTGAAAGGTCTCTGTCCCTCAGTGTTTCCACCTGGTCGATAAAATATTCTGCAACAGCTTCCATTCTGGATAAAAGGGGAATGTCCTGAAACCTGAAATAAAACAGACGGATGATCTCAGATTCTTTTATGGAACAGCCTTTATACTCCACATCCCGGAAATTCATCAGTTCATCTTCAAGGCTCATCATAAATCCCTGCAGCCGTGAAACAAATTCCGGAGACTGTTTTTCTCTGTACTGTTTCCAGGTATCCGGATTTTTTACTGCCTTTTCAATCTGATCGTACTTGTCCTCACAGTCTGCTGCCACATCCTGCAGCTCTCTGTAAGCAAAAAGATCAAAACTCATTTCACGGATATTTTCTTCTCCCAGCTCCGGCAGGATATGTGAGATATAATCTGCAAACACACTGTTTGGAGAAAGGATCAGAATGTTGGAAGATTTCAGGTTTTTGCGGTCATGGTAAAGAAGATAAGCGATTCTGTGAAGAGCCACAGAGGTTTTTCCGCTTCCTGCTGTTCCCTGGATCACCATGATCCTGTCCTCTGTATTGCGGATAATGGCATTCTGCTCTTTCTGAATAGTACGGATAATGTTTTTAAGCTGAACCTCTCCGCTTCCTCCAAGCTCTGCTTTCAGAATATCATCATCAATTTTAATGTCGCTTTCAAATTCATAAACAAGCTTTCCCCGGCGGATCTTATACTGCCATTTAGAGCTTATCTCCCCTTCAAAAACTCCCTGAGGAGCTTCGTAGGAAGCCGGCCCTTTGTCATAATCATAAAAAAGGCCGCTGACAGGAGCACGCCAGTCATTTACAAGAGGACGGCTTCCTGCTCTTTCCGCCAGATTTCCGATTCCAATGTAAAACTGCTCCGGCTCCTCATCTCCCTGATAAATAAAATCCACCCTGCCAAAAAACGGGGAATCCTGCATATTGCGGAATCTTTTCCTCAGAAGAAGCTGCTCCTGATTGGCATTTACCTGGGCCAGAAGAGCCTGTCTGTTATCAAATTCCTCATATCCGTACTGGTCCATCTCTGTATAATTTTCCCAGTAGTATTCATGCATGTCCTCGATTTCTCTGACGCCGGCTCAATGGAAGCATTTACTTCTTCCAGCCTTTTTTCAAGACATGCAAGCACCTGTTCCAGATATTCCTGTCCGGATTTTTCTGTCTGCATACGCTCAGGCTACCACAACAGCAGTACCGCTGACAGTTACCATAAGCATTCCATTGTCAGATCCGAGAACCTCATAGTCCACATCCACGCCCACTACGGCATTTGCGCCCCTCTGTGCTGCCCTTTCTTCCATTTCTCTTAACGCCTCTTCTCTTGCGTGCATCAGCTCATCCTCATAGCTTGCGGATCTTCCGCCGAAAAAGTTTCTCATTCCTGCTGTGAAATCCTTCAGCACATTTACTCCGCTGACCACCTCGCCAAAAACAATTCCTTTATATTCTACGATTTTCTTTCCATCTACATTTGCAGTTGTTGTTACGATCATTTGATGTTCCTCCCTTCATCTTCCGGCTGATTTCTCTATACAGCTCTGATGTACGAAACTCATTCCATCTGTTTACGGTATATTCGTTACTGTTCACTCTTTTCACAGCAATTTGCCCTGTGAACAGCTGCTGATATTATAATATATTTTGCGTAAACTGCTGTAATCCATACCTGCCTGAAAGAATTATTGTCTTTCACAGTAATAAAGAATTTTCTGTATTTTTCATTATATCCAAAAGAGCAGTGGCTGACAAGGATTTATTCCTCAGTCAGTCCACTGCCCTGTGTTATTGTTTACTGTCTCTACCTTTTACTGCCCTGTTCGAAATCTGTTCCGGCTGTCTGCTGCGGTCAGAATTTTATCCCCTCAGGAGCACTGAGCCTTCTGCTCAAACTGGCTGTTATACAGTTCTGCATAAAAGCCGCCTTTTCCAGAAGCTCCTTATGATCTCCCTGCTCGATGATATCTCCGTCCTTCATAACAAGAATCAGATCCGCATCCTTGATGGTGGAAAGACGATGTGCGATCACAAAGCTTGTTCTGCCTTTCATCAGGTTATTCATGGCCTTCTGGATCCTCATTTCCGTTCTTGTATCTACAGAAGAGGTCGCCTCATCCAGAATCAGGATTTTATTGTCTGCCAGAATCGCTCTTGCTATAGTAAGAAGCTGCTTCTGTCCCTGAGAAATATTGCTGGTCTCCTCATCAAGAACCATCTGATAGCCGCCGGGCTGCTGCATGATAAAGTTGTGGATATGTGCGGCCTTTGCAGCGGCGATCACCTCTTCATCTGTGGCATCCAGCGTCCATACCGGATATTTTCCATGATGGTTCCGGAAAACAGCCAGGTGTCCTGAAGTACCATTCCAAACATTTCACGAAGCTCGCTTCTGTTAAAATCCCTGATATTATGTCCGTCAACCATGATCTCTCCGCTGTTTACATCATAAAAACGCATCAGAAGCTTCACCATGGTTGTTTTTCCTGCGCCTGTAGGTCCTACAATGGCAATCTTCTGTCCGTCTGTGACTTCTGCAGAAAAATCATGGATGATGATCTTTTCCGGATTGTAGCCAAAGGAAACATGCTCAAACTGCACATCCCCTGTAAGATCTTTTATCGAAACAGGGTTCTCCGCTGTCTGCTCTTCCTCCGGCTCCTCCAGAAACTCAAACACACGCTCAGAAGCTGCCGCAGAGGACTGAAGAAGGTTTACCACCTGAGCGATCTGCTGGATCGGCTGAGTAAAGTTCCGGATGTACTGGAAGAAGGACTGAATATCTCCAACCTCAATGCTTCCTTTAATGGTAAAGATCCCTCCCAGGAAAGCCACCATTACATATCCCAGGTTTCCCACAAACTGCATAACCGGCATCATCATTCCTGAGAAAAACTGTGATTTCCATGCAGATTCATAAAGCTTTTTGTTGTCCTTTTCAAATTCAGCAACAACATCCTGCTCTTTGTTAAATACCTTTACCACATTATGTCCGCCGTAGTTTTCCTCAATCTGTCCGTTGACCTTTCCAAGATAATTCTGCTGATCGCGGAAGTATTTCTGAGAATGTTTCATGACAAAATTAATGATCACCATGGAAACCGGCAGGATCAGAAGCGCTGCCAGCGTCATCCAGACGTTAATGGACAGCATCATAAACAGTACGCCGATAATGGTAGTAACCGAGGTGATCAGCTGTGTCATACTCTGGTTCAGGCTCATCTGCAAAGTGTCCACATCATTTGTTACCCTGGAAAGAATCTCACCGTTTGTCCTGCTCTCAAAATAATTCAGCGGAAGACGGTTGATCTTTTTTGAAATATCTTTCCTCAGATTATAGGTAACATCATTGGAAATTCCTGTCATCACAAAGCCCTGGATAAAGGAAAAACCGGAACTTGCCAGATAAAGAATCATAACTCCCAGAAGGATCATTGCGATCTTTTCAAAATTGATCCCTCCTGTTCCGTTTACCTTGGCTACCAGTCCGGAAAACAGCTCTGTGGTAGCTTTTCCCAGAATCTTCGGTCCCCATATGTTAAAAATCGTACCTGCTACTGCAAAAACAAACATCAGTATAAACCGGAATTTATACCGTTCCATATACCGGAACAACTTTGCCATGGAGCCTTTAAAATCCTTTGCCTTTTCCCCTCCATGCATTCCTCTTCCATGGCCCATGGGGCCTCTTCTATTTTCACTCATTTGCCAGTTCCTCCTCTGATAACTGTGACATGGCGATCTGACGATAAACCTCACAGTTTTCCATCAGTTCTCTGTGAGTTCCCAGTCCCGCCATCTTTCCGTCATCCAGTACAAGAATCTGATCTGCGTTCAGAATCGTACTGATACGCTGGGCAACGATAATGGTCGTCGCATTTTTTGTATGCTCCTTTAAAGCTTTTCGAAGGGCCTTGTCTGTTTTAAAGTCCAGAGCAGAAAAGCTGTCGTCAAAAATAAAGATCTCCGGATCCTTTGCCACTGCCCTTGCAATGGAAAGCCTCTGCTTCTGTCCGCCTGAAACATTGGTTCCTCCCTGAGCGACCGGAGACTCATATCCATGAGGTTTTTCTTCAATAAAATCCTGCGCCTGGGCAACCATGGCCGCTTTCTTTACCTGTTCCTCTGAAATATCGGTTTTTCCATAACGGATATTGGAGTCAATGGTTCCGGAAAAAAGGACCCCCTTCTGAGGAACATACCCCAGACAGTCACGAAGCTCCTTCTGAGACATCTCTCTTACGTCCACTCCGTCAACCCTTACGCAGCCCTGTGTCACATCATAAAATCTGGGGATCAGATTGATGAGAGAGCTTTTTCCGCTTCCGGTACTTCCGATCACAGCCAGTGTCTGGCCTTTTTCCGCTTTAAAGCTGATGTCAGTTAAGAACATTTTCTCCGGGCATCCGGATATGCAAGATACATGGTCAATTCTACGGTTCCCTTTACTTCCTCTGACGGATGGATTGGATCTTCCGGCTCTTTCAGGCTGTTTTCTGTTTCCAGAATTTCCACGATTCGCATTGCTGCAACATTTGCTCTTGGAAGCATAATGGACATGGCAGTGATCATCAGAAAGGCCATGATGATCTGCATGGCATACTGGATAAACGCCATCATATCTCCAACCTGCATGTTCCTGCATCCACTGCATAGGAGCCATTATATACGATCAGAACTGAAATTCCGTTCATGATCAGCATCATGGAAGGCATCATAAAAGTCATACAGCGGTTTACAAACAGGTTTGTTTTTGTCAGTACCTTATTTGCATCTTCAAATCTGTCTTCCTCATGTTTCTCTCTGCTGAAGGCACGGATCACAGGAATACCGGTCAGTATTTCTCTTGTAACAAGATTCAGCCTGTCGATCAGTGTCTGAAGCTTTGTAAATCTGGCATTGCAATGGAAAACAGAAGTCCGATGATAACAAGGATCAGCACAACGCCCACACCAAGGATCCATGTCATGGAAGAATCTGTTTCCAGCACACGAAGCACTCCTCCGATTCCAATGATCGGAGCATACAGAACAATACGGAACATCATTGCCATAGTCATCTGTACCTGCTGCACATCATTGGTGCTTCTGGTGATCAGAGATGCCGTGGAAAATTTGTTGTACTCATTGCTGGAAAATCCGATTACCTTCCTGTAAATATCTCCTCTGATATCATGGCCCAGACTTGCAGCCACCTTTGCCGAAAGGAAAACTACAGAAATCGAAGCAGCCATAATAAGAAGCGCCATCAGGATCATTTTCAGTCCCGCTTCTCCGATGTATTTCATCTGAAGTTCATCAATATCCTCGCCAAGAGCCTCATACTCGGCCTGTACATAGGAAACAGCCGCCTGGGTTATCATGGAATCCGGCATGTCCCGGAATTTTTCGCCCATGCTCTCTGTCATCTGCGCTCTCGCATCCTCCGGCATCTGTGCAACAGCCTCCACCGGATCTGCTCCTTCCGGTATTCCCATCTGTGCCAGCATTTCCCCGGATGCTTCATTTTCCACAGTCAGTCCGCCCAGCATCAGCATGGGTTTTCCAAGTATTTCGTTGAGGGAAGCTCTTGTATCCTTGTCAATATCTTTCAGAACATAAAGCTCTCCGTCTTCCGTATAGGCAGTTTCCAGCTGGGAAATATCCTCCTGGCTCATAAAAAGCTCCAGACCGTCCATGGAGGTCTTTCTTATTTTTTCCGGAACGCCATCCTCAATTCCCTTTTGCTGGATGCCTATGTTGACAATTTTTGATGTGTAGTCCGGAAGGGACAGATCACAATATGCCTGCAAAAACAAAAGGGCAATGATCAACGCCACATATCCGGCTGATTTTTTCAGATATTTCATTAATTTAATCACTTGTCAGCCTCTCCTTTTCCTGTAGATTCTCTGTTTTTTCCTCCGGAATACACGAAATGTTTGTAATGATCTGTTCCATAAAACGTCGGAACAGACATTTCTCAGCATCACTGAATCCCATAAAAGCATAACGTTCATTCAGCTCTATCTGTTCTGCCACCTTCTTCTTCATTTCATAGCCCTGATCCGTAAGAAAAATCCTTGTGATCCTCTGATCCTTTTCATCATGTCTCCGGCCGATCAGACCTGCCTTTTCCATACGCTGTACCATGACATTCACTGTCGGGGGCTTTACACACAGTTCCTCCGCAATCTCCCTCTGGCTCATTTCCACACGCTTTGCCAGAAGAAGCAAAATGGGGATCTGTCCCGGGTGTATGCCAAGCTCAGTCATCTGGCTGAAGCATTTGGCGGCATAAGCTCTGTTCAGCTGCATAAACAGGTGCTGAAAACCTGTTTTTTCCTGCGTCTGCGTATCTTCCACGATCTCACCTCGTATTCATTATATATAATTAGTCGGCTAATTATATATAATACTCATTTGCACAAAAAAGGCAAGCTATTTTTGTGCACTTTATACTTATTTCACCGTTTAAACACACTTTTTTTCACAAAATAATCATTAGTTCAACAAATGTTTTTCTGGTTTCCAAAAGAAATACAGAACAGTAATTCAGACCTACAATGCAAAATTCATTTTTTCAATAAATTAACAACACGAATATTTCTCAAAAAGAAAAACCGGAGAAAGACCTCCTTTATCAGGAAATCTTCTCCGGCTCTCCATCATATAAACTGGTTTGTATTTTCGTCATACTCATAATCAATGGTTCTGAGTTTTTCTACCAGTTCCTGTTTTTTCAGACCTCTGCAGGTACAGAGTGCTTCCAGGGAATCATAATAATCCCGAAGCTGCGTGTTCACATAACTCAGTAAAATTACCGGGTCCTTGGGTATCATCTGTTTCCGTCCTTTACATTGATAATAAACTGGCCGTCCCTTACATCCAACTCCAGCGTATCTCCTGCATGAACATCGCCGGAAAGAATCTTTTTCGCAGCAAGTGTTTCCACATAATTCTGAAGATAGCGCTTCAGAGGACGGGCTCCATACACAGGATCATAGCCGTTTTCCACAACCTGCGCTTTTGCCGCCTCTGTCAGAGTCAGGGAAAGCTCCTGGTCAGACAGACGCCTGTCAAGCTCTGCCACCATCAGGTCTACTATGTTACCAATATTATTTTTTGTCAAGGGTTTAAACAAAATTATTTCATCCAGACGATTCAGGAACTCCGGTCGGAAATGACCTCTCAAATCATTCATGACCATATCCTGAGCTTCCTGTTTTATATCTCCCTTTTCATCAATACCGTCCAGAAGATAGGGTGAACCTATATTGGAGGTCATGATCAGAATGGTGTTCTTGAAATCCACAGTCCTTCCCTGAGAATCTGTGATACGTCCGTCATCCAACACCTGAAGAAGTACATTAAACACGTCCGGATGAGCCTTTTCAATCTCATCAAACAGCACAACGCTGTACGGCTTTCTTCTGACAGCCTCTGTCAGCTGACCGCCTTCCTCATAGCCCACATATCCCGGAGGCGCTCCGATCAGACGGGATACAGAATATTTCTCCATATATTCACTCATGTCAATGCGGACCATATTCTGTTCATCATCAAAAAGCGTTGCTGCCAGTGTTTTTGCCAGCTCCGTTTTACCTACACCGGTAGGTCCCAGGAACAGGAAAGAACCAATAGGCTTGGTTGGGTCCTTGATTCCGGCCTTTGACCGCAGAATGGCATCTGTCACAAGGCGCACACCCTCATCCTGACCGATCACCCGTTTATGAAGCTCATCTTCAACTCAGAAGTTTTGTCCTCTCGCCCTCAGTCAGACGGGTAACAGGGATTCCTGTCCATCTGGAAATGATCTTTGCGATCTCATCATCTGTCACAGCCTCATGGACAAGACGGTTGTCACTTTCCTTTGTATTGCGTTCCTCGATCTCAAGCTGCTGCTGAAGTCTTGGAAGCTCTCCGTACTGAAGCTCTGCAGCCTTTTCCAGGTCATAGCTCTGCTTTGCCTTCTGTATCTGCTTATTCACATCCTCGATCTGCTCACGAAGCTTCTGAAGTTTTTCTACAGAATGCTTTTCATTGTCCCACTGAGCCTTCTGAGTATTAAATTCATCCCGAAGATCAGCAAGCTCCTTCTGAAGGTCAGCAAGACGCTCCTTACTTAAATTATCTGTTTCTTTTTTCAGAGCAGACTCTTCAATCTCCATCTGCATGATCTTACGTCTCTGTTCGTCAAGCTCGGTAGGCATGGAATCCAGCTCCGTCTTGATCAGCGCGCAGGCCTCATCCACAAGGTCAATGGCCTTGTCCGGAAGAAAGCGGTCTGTAATATATCTGTGCGAAAGTGTTGCTGCCGCCACAAGAGCGCTGTCTGTGATCTTTACTCCGTGAAATACCTCATAACGCTCCTTCAGTCCACGAAGAATGGAAATAGTATCCTCCACAGTAGGCTCGTCAACCATAACCGGCTGGAAACGACGTTCCAGAGCGGCGTCCTTTTCGATATACTGACGATACTCATCCAGAGTGGTTGCTCCGATACAGTGAAGTTCTCCTCTTGCAAGCATCGGCTTCAGCATATTTCCCGCATCCATGGCGCCGTCTGTTTTTCCTGCTCCGACGATCAGATGAAGCTCGTCAATAAAGAGAATAATGTTTCCCTCGCTTTTTTTCACTTCCTCCAGAACTGCCTTCAGACGTTCCTCAAACTCGCCTCTGTACTTGGCTCCTGCTACAAGGGCGCCCATGTCCAGGGCAAAAATCTTTTTGTTTTTCAGTCCCTCAGGAACGTCTCCGGCAACGATTCGCTGCGCCAGTCCTTCAATGGCAGCGGTTTTACCTACGCCCGGTTCACCGATCAGAACCGGATTGTTCTTTGTCTTACGGGAAAGAATCCTGACAATATTTCGGATCTCCGCATCACGGCCAATTACCGGATCCAGCTTCTGGTTGCGGGCTTTTTCCACCAGGTCCTCTCCGTACTTATTGAGAGTATCATAGGTTGCTTCCGGATTGTCGCTGACGACTCTCTGATTTCCCCTTACTGTAGAAAGCGCCTGAAGGAAGCGTTCTCTGGTGATTCCAAATTCATCAAAAATCTTCTTCATGCTGGGGCTCGGCTGCTTCAGAAGAGACAGAAACAGATGCTCTACAGAAACGTACTCGTCTCCCATAGCTCTTGCTTCGTCTTCTGCGCTGACAAGAGATTTATTCAGGTACTGTCCGAACCTGAGATCTCCTCCGCTTACCTTTACCCGGGCATCCAGGGCTTTTTTTACTGTATTGACAAAATATTCCTTATTGATCTCCATCTTCTCAATAAGCTTGAGAATCAGGCTGTCCTCCTGACTGAGAAGAGCATACAGAAGATGCTCCTGCTCCACTTCCTGATTGCCGTATTCATAGGCAACCTTTTCCAGATCCTGAACAGCCTGTATGGATTTCTGTGTAAATTTACTGATATTCATAGGCTCTCCTCCTCTATCTGTAAACAAAAATATCACTGGTTACTTCTGGTCCTTTGGACCGTAACATTGTTGTCTTGTTCTAGTTCTTGTATAACATATCACATTTTGTTAGCAATGTAAAGAGGTGAGTGCTAATTATTTTGTGAAGAATTTGTGAAGCCTTGATTTTACGGGCTTCACAGGGATTTTTCACTTGCTTTCGCACTCGATTTTCTTGATTTGACCACATTTTACAACAACGACTTCTGGTTTATACCACAGCAGTCACAGTTTCTGCAGGTTCATTTTAGACATCTCGTTCTCCACATGAGGCTTCTCTGCAATATGATTGTAGACATTCATTGTGATCTGTGCATCTGAATGTTCTTCGCTCCGCTACGGTCGGTGCTAAACGGATCTCCACCGGACATCCAGCACCCCATCACATACTGCATAACTTTGGGATTGACATTGTTCTCACCCAGCCTGGTACATCCCGTATGACGAAGCGTATGTGGATGTGTCAAGTATAGGACAAAAAAAATTTTATTTTTTCTGCCAAAGACTATCTGACGCTTCCATCAGGTAGTCCCAGCACCTTTAGTATCTTTTGATAAGTCATTCTTGTCCTGCTCAAGTTATCTCTGTTCTGAAAAAATATCGTCAAAATTCCATTCGATTTCAATTTCATCCTGACTATACTCTCAGACTACTACGAAAGCTCCGTTGCCATATCAGATATTCATAGCCTTTGCTAATAGCAGTATTTCTGCATTCTGATTTAGGCAATCCCCGTTTAGTACAGATATAAACATAGCACATATATTGTCGGTTGCGACTTTCATCATTTTTCCACTTACTGTGGCGGTCAGTCTGGAACACTTGTGGTCAGTTGCTGGCTTGCCTTCCACCCTAGACTGCATATCGTTTCAATCAATTTTCGATATGGCTGACGATAGAACACCTCTGATTATCATTCAAGCAGTGTAGCTTTCAACCTCATATATATTTCTTATCTGACACTCAGTCGCTACTTCATTGATTAGTAGACTTGTGCTTTTCTGACATGCTTTTGTCGCCATCGAGTTTCCTCCTCCGGTTAAGTCAGTTGATAACGGGACGTTAGTGTTTGTCCCGACGCCTTACTATCGGCGCATTTTATATCTGTCCGCGGTGCGATTTATCGCACCTTACGGGCGCACCCAGGCTTCATCAATCCCATATGGCTCGATCTTGTCCATATACTCCGAATAGATTTCTCTTGCCATCTGTGAAAATCTCAAATACAAGTCCATCCATGGTGGTACAAATATGATTTCCGGACAAATCTGTTGTGCCTGCCATAATGCCATTCCGGTCTTTACACCTTTTCGCTTTGCAATATAATTTGCTGTCAACACTATTCCATGTCTAGCTTCCGGATCACCGCCAACTGCAAGAGGCATTCCGGCAAATTCCGGGTGATGCAGCATTTCCACACTTGCATAAAATGAATCATGTCGCTATGAAGAATTATCCTGTCTCCCATTAACTCCACCACATTCTCTCTGTTTGG
>ENA-OQAA01000884-OQAA01000884.1-human-gut-metagenome-genome-assembly--contig:-NODE-884-length-18134-cov-7.759760_pt1 | contig 18134 bp, 19 predicted proteins | sample MGYA00242489_ERZ504515 | MGnify/ENA primary metagenome ERZ504515 (study PRJEB26092, sample SAMD00036237) | human gut metagenome | host: Homo sapiens | study: EMG produced TPA metagenomics assembly of... | reverse complement strand
GCTGCTGCATGATATCGGGCGTTATGCAGGGGTAAGTTCTGAACGTCATTTGATCGACGGATACCGTTTCTGTATGGAACGAGGATGGAAAAAGGCTGGACAGATCTGTATTTCTCATGCTTTTATGATCCAGGATATCCACACTTCTATCGGAACCTTTGACGTTTCAAAAGAAGATTTCCGTTTTATGGAAAAATTCATTCAAACCGCTGTCTATGATGATTACGACCGTTTGGTACAGCTATGCGATGCCTTGGCGCTGCCCACCGGATTTTGTCTTTTGGAAAAAACGTTTTGTAGATGTAACGCTTCGGTACGGTGTCCATCCGGCAACGATAGACCGATGGAAGAAAACGCTTGAGCTAAAAAATCTGTTTGAAAAACGAATCGGAGGATCGGTTTATACCCTGCTCCCCGGCGTTCTGGAAAATAGTTTTTCGCTGGAGGTAACCGTATGATAAAAATCGCTTTTTTTGATGTAGACGGAACTTTGCTCAAGTTGGGCAGTAAGGTGCCGTCATTCCAAACCGTACAGACTTACAGCAGTTGCAGGCAAAGATCTTACTGTGCATGGCGACAGGCAGAGGCTACCTCTCCGTCCCACATTTTGAAGGCGTTGATTTTGATCTCTGGCTGACCTTCAACGGCTCTTATGTCCGTAGCAAGGATGCAGTGATCTCGAAGAACCCACTGGACGCTGACGACAAGCGCAGAATTTTGCATAATCTGAAGCAAATGCACCGGGCGGCTGCCATCAGCAACGAACACTTTATCGTGACAAATGGGACAGACCCGGACTTGGAGCAGTATTTTTCCTTCGGCAACGAGAAGCTGATGATCTCCGAGCATTTCGACAAGCTCTGTGAGGAGGATATCTATCAGATCATGTGTTCCTGCAGCCCTTCTGAATACGAACGCATCCTGTTGGGAACCCACGCCACACAGATAACCGCATGGTGGGACAAGGCAGTGGATATCATTCCGCTGTCCTGCGGAAAGGGAAATGCTGTAAGAGCTGTTTTGGCGCATTACGGCTTTTCAAAAGCAGAAGCAATCGCCTTTGGGGACGGCCGAAACGACATTGAAATGCTGGAAGCAGTCGGCACAGGCGTTGCCATGGGAAACGCCCTCGATGAAGTCAAGGCAAGGGCAACAGATTGCTGCCGTTCTGTGGATGAGGAAGGCATCTATCATTATTGCCTTGAAAAACACCTCATCTAAAGGAGCTGTAGGAGCTGTTTTCTGGGTTTTTGTATCCGTCTACAGCAGGGTTTGGGGCAGGCACGCCCCAACAAGAAGCTGTCCCAAAGGGGCAAGAATTTTCAAGAATTGAAAATTTGTGGCCACGGGACGGTTCTTGCTCTCACCTTTTTCGCTGCGTTTCGTAATTTTCACATTTCAATCTGCTCGCAGATTGTTGACAAGCTGCGCTTGACCCGATACTATAAAGCAAGTCGAATACACGCCAAGGAGGTGCAACCATGACCGCCGTGATCTACGCCCGCTATTCATCTGACAGCCAGCGAGAAGCGTCCATTGAAGGACAACTGCGCGACTGCAAGGACTACGCCGAGAAGAACGGCATCACCGTGGTCGGCACCTATATTGACCGTGCCTACTCTGCCAAAACGGATGACCGCCCGGACTTTCAGCGGATGATCAAAGACAGCGGAAAGAAAATCTTCGATGTGGTTCTGGTCTGGAAGCTGGACCGCTTTGCCCGGAACCGATTCGATGCCGTGAACTACAAGTACCAGCTGGAAAAGAACGGTGTCCATCTGGTGTCTGCCATGGAACCCATCTCGCAGGGGCCTGAAGGCATTATGGTGGAGAGTATGCTGATTGGCATGGCGGAATACTATTCCGCCGAACTCGCCCTGAAAGTGGCGCGCGGTGAGCGCGAAAATGCCCTCCAGTGCAAGTACAACGGCGGTGTGGTGCCGCTGGGCTTCACCATCGGCAAGGAGGACAGGCTGTACCATATCGACCCGGAAACGGCTCCCATCGTGCAGGAGATCTTCACCCGGTACGCCGACGGCGAACCGGGTGAGAAGATTGCAGCATCCCTGAATGAGCGCGGCCTGCGTACCCGCACCGGGAAGCCGTTCGTAAAGAACAGCTTCTTCCAGATCTTCCGCAACCGCCGCTACATCGGCGAATACCGCTACAAGGACATTGTGACGCCGGGCGGCATTCCGGCTATTGTTGACCAGGATTTGTTCGACCGGGTGCAGCAGCGTTTCGAGCAGAACAGGATCGCCCACGGTCGGCCTGCAAAAGAGGATGTGAGCTATCTGCTGACCACTAAGCTGTTCTGTGGCAAGTGCGGCACCCTGATGGGCGGCGAAAGCGGCACCAGCCACATGGGGAACACCTACTATTATTACAAGTGCGGCAACGCCAAACGCCACGGCAAGGCGCACTGCGACCTGAAAGCCATCCGCAAGGAGCCGCTGGAACGGTTCGTGGTGGATACCGCCATTAAGGTGATTTTCAGCGATGAAATCATCGAACGGCTGATAGATTTGGTCATGGATGCCCAGCAGAAGGAGAACACCCGGCTGCCTGTCCTGAAAGAGCAGCTCCGGGACACGGAGAAGCGGCTGGCAAACCTTCTGGAAGCCATTGAACAGGGCATCCTGACCCCGACCACCAAGCAGCGGTTGGACGAGCTGGAAGCCCGGAAAGAAGCCCTGAACACCAGCATTCTGGAAGAAGAGCTGAAAAAGCCCGTCCTGACCCGTGAGTGGATTCGGTTCTGGCTTGAAAAATTCCGCAAGGGTGACGTGGGCAGCACGGAACACCAGCGGCAGATCATTGATACCTTTGTCAACTCGGTCTACGTCTTTGATGACCGGGTCGTACTCAATTTCAACTTCACGGATGATGCCAAAACGGTCACCCGTGAGGAAGTGTTGGGTTCGAGTGCTGTGGACAATGCTCCACCATGCATAAGCCACTAACAGAAGTTAGTGGCTTTTTTTGCACTATACGCGGACTTATGTTAGTGTATAGAGAATTAGGGACTCGAACAGCACGGCCGCGCCGCAGGCGGGGCAATCAAAGCCCTAGCAGGGCTTTGATTAGTGCGCGGGTTCCAACGGTCAGGAATGTCTACCGGGGATGATGCTCAAAAGTCCAGCTGGTCAGAGAATGGTTTGAAATCTTTATGCCCCCTTTTCAGTCGTTTGTAGCAAGTTTGTAGCAGATCTGTAGCAAAATTCGGGGAGGATCGGCAAAATGGCTCCGAAAACCCGATTTTTTGCAGATTTTTGGGTATAAAATTTTATCCTCAAATTTTGTACAGAATGACGGTGGCAAAACAAAAAAGAAAAACGTCAAACGCGAGAGATTGCTCTCTCATGCGTTGACGTTTTTTCTGGTTTGTGGGGATTATTCTTCTGGCAGAGCCAAAACTTCATCTTTGACCAGTTGATTGGCCGAGTCAAAGGCTTCGATCATCTGGTTGGCTTTCGGATCTAAAACCTATTATTCAAAATGATAACACGGGGCTGTTGCACACGCCCCAACAAAAAAGACCAGAGTTATTTAGCCAAAAGGCTGAACCGGTCCGTAAAAAGTAGACAATGCGCCGCTTGCCTTGGCACGCTCTTCCAAGCCTTCCAGCTCACCCTTCTGCCCCACATTGCCGCACACGGCAATGACTTCGCAGTTGTTATAGTGCTCTTTCAGCCACGGGATGATAATCGATGTGTCCAGACCGCCGGAATATGCCAGCACGACCTTTTTGACTTCAGACATAGGAACTGCCTTCGTTCAAACCAACTTATATATTTTTCGATTTCCCTCGTGCAATTTCATGATTGCAGTGTCCATTATCCGGGCACTTGGAAAATGTGTAAAAAGTGTTCTGTATATAGCAGCAATATGAAAGCAGTATTTCACAGCCGGGCATTATGAATCTATAATAGGTAGCTGGAAATAAACAGAAAGAGGGTCTTTTTGATGGCAACGATATTTCCAAGAGAAGAAAAGGCAGAGGCACTGTTCGGGGAGATCCTGAAAAATCCAGAAGCCTGCCACCGCCTGATGGATACCTTCAACGACTCGCTGGACATGGCAGACGTACTGGATGCGCCGGCCGTGAGTGCACAGCAGTTTGCCGCAGCACTGTTCAATGCCTACGAGAACAAGGATCTGTCTGCCTTTCTGATGGCGATCTGCCAGCACAGTATGTTTGACCTGCTACGGAACGCTGCCCTGATCCCGTTCAAATTCAACGCCGATGGTCAGCCGAACCCGGTGATCCTGACGGATGATGCCGGCGTTCTTTTGCCGAACAACAAAGTTGCCGTGAGCAGCAAAGTATACGACCGGTTCATCCGGGTGTTCCAGAAGCAGGAAAAGGTAAAAATGTACCTTGCCAGCGGCTACTGCAAGTATCACGGCTACGACGAAGGCTCGATGGATGTGGTGGAGTACCACTACAACCAGCATTTGGGGCTGCTGCTGATCTACGAACTGCCGGACACCGTGAAGCAGAAGGTAACGGAAGCGGAGGCCTACTCCACCGTCTGGGATATCCAGATGAAGCTGCAGCACGCACTGCCCCGTTCCGTGGTCTACTATGGACAGGATACGCTCAAGGACGGTGAAACCCGCTACGATGAACTTGGCGTTTTTCTGCCGCTGGAACACTTTGCCGACCGGCTGGAACGCCATGTGGAAACTGCTACCAAGATCGTTTACGGCGAGTAACGCCCTGTAAACGAACTCCCTTTATAAGTGCATCACAGCAAAACAAAACGCAGCGAACCGTTAAAAGATTCGCTGCGTTTTGCCTTATATGAGAGAATGGAAATGCTGCACATCAGGTGCAATAACGGAAAGTCTTGTCAGTGACAATACGGGCGAAGATCAGCTAACGGCAGTGCTACGATGATGAGAATGGCATCTGCAAACCATGTGGCAGAGTTCATCAGAGACAGGATGCCCAGATTATAGATGGCACGGTAGAAATACAGTCCCGGTACCATGATAACGATGGACGGCACGGTGACGGAGATGCGGGGATAACCGGCGGCGCTCTTCAGGCAGGAGGCCAGCAGTCCGGACAGCAGTGCGCCCAGAAACGCTGCAACAGCGGGCGGAAAGCCCGCAAGGCTCACCAGCTCCAGCCGGAACGTGTTCGTTACCGCACCGATAAGGCGGCGCAGACTGCCAGGTTCCGGGGACTGTTGAACATGAGCGAAAAGCCGAACACACCGCCAAAACTTGCCAGCAGCCGGAACACGATCTCTTCCGGGAGTGTCAGGCTCAGGGCAGGGAACTGCACCGGCTGCAAATGCAGCAGCAGTGCCATGATCCAAGCCGTCATGGTTGCCACCAGAATGATGAGGACGGCGTAGGCCAGACGTTCCAGCCCGGAGCGCATATCCAGCTTGGCAAGGTCGATGCCGCTGGTAATGAACGGAAAGCCCGGAATGATGAAGAGCATGGAGCAAATATATCCCGCCTCGTGCTGCGCCGATACGGCAAACAGCACCTCGGCCAGCTTCAGCAGGATGGCATACACGAGGCTTGCTGAACAGACCGACGCGTAATGCCCAGAAACAGGGTGAAATGGTGCTTTGTCAGCTTGCACCGTACAAAGTTGCCGATGCCTGCACCGCAGAAGCACACAGCATTTCCACAATGCCGCCGCCAAGCAGAAAGGTGAAGCAGCTGCAGGCCAGTGCAGCTGCAAAGCCCAGTGCGATGGGCGAATACAAGCCGTGGATGCGCTCGATCTCATCGAGGTGGCTGTGCAGTTCTTCGCCGGTCATAAATTTTCCTTCCCGGTCGAAGTCGTTGACGAAATGCTCCAGTCGGTTCAGCCGGGAGGTATTCACGCCCGTATTTGTCAAACAGAGTGACTGGGTATAACACTGGTCACCGTCAAAGCAGGTGAACTCAATGGACAACAGGCCGATGTCCGCTGTTGTTGTGACTCCCAGCTCCCGCGAAAGGGTGTTCATGGAGCTTCGGACACGCCATGCGCCGGTGCCGCATTCCAGCAGCATCAGCCCGGTGCGTCCAATGACGGAGGCTTTTTCCACAAGCCCCGCCTCGGTAATGGGGATGCCCTTGCTGGCCGACGCATAGTCGTGCCAGTAAACTTCCATGTGATTTTTGATGATCTCACTTTGCCGTTGTCCCATACCGGAAAGCCTCCTTTGTGATATGGGAATGTTGCAGCCGTTTCAAGACTGCGGTGCTATTATAAGGGAAATTGCAGGGTGGGTAAAACGTATCTTGGATATGCCGGCAATGTTCGTTTGGTATTTCAAAGAAGAAAATACGTTGCGTTTTTGGCGGCTCTGCGGTAGGATAGAAAAAACACGCCGAAAGGAAACTGCCGTGACCCTTCAACAACTCCGCTATGTCACGGCTGTTGCCGGCGCCGACACCATCGAGCAGCTGGCCGAGTACATCGGTGTGGAGCCTGCAGCCCTTTCCGCTACTGTGGAGCAGTACAATAAGGTTTGCGCCGAGGGCTACGACAGCGACTTTGCCAAGGACCCGCACTTCCTGAATGCAGTTGCAAAGGCTCCCTTCTACGCCCATGTCACAACCCCGAGTCTGGGCTTTGCACTGGTGACCACCGGCGGCTTTGTGACCACCAATGACCAGCAGGTGCTGAACGAGGATTATCAGCCCATCGAGGCCTGTACGCTTCCGGCAACACCTGCGGTATGCGCTTCGGTCCCGAGTATATCACCCCGATCCCCGGTGTGAGCATTGGTATGTGCCTGACGCTGGGCCGCGAGCTGGGCAAGTATCTGGCTGCAAAGTAAGCAGTTCTGATATAAATATAGAAAAGGCAGGCTTTTTCCGCTGGGAAAGGGCCTGCCTTTTTGCTTTTTATAAAAAGTATGTTACAATAGAACTGGCAAAGAAACCGCAAAGAAACCGGTGCCGGGCGGTGCGGCTCCGGGGTAAGGAGGAAGCACGGTGAGCGAAAACGAAAAGGGCTATTATATCCGAGAATTTTCCAACATGACCGGTCTGCCCCAGAGCAAGATCCGGTATTACGAAAAGATCGGCCTGTTCAAGGTGAAGCGGATGAAAAACGGCTACCGCTGGTTCAGCCCGGAGGATGCATTCCGGGTGAACGCTTTCCGCTGCCTGCTGCAGTATGGCTTCAGCATAGAGGAAGCGGTGCGGATGCTGGACGAAAAGCAGCAGACCGAACAGTTTGAGCAATCTCTCAAGCGGCAGCGCTACACCCTGACCCACGAGAAGCAGCTGCTGGAATACCGCCTGCAGGCGCTGGATGAGCCATTGGCCTGCTGAACATGGAACCCGGTTCAGACTTTTCGGTTCAGGATGTGCCGGATAAAATATATGTCTATGCTTCCAATGGGCGGGACTTCAGCGTGGCGGGGCAGGCAGGGGAGACCATTTCCCGCTTTGTGGAGCTGCTGTCCATTTCCAGCTATGCGCGGGTGATCGAGACGGCGCAGTTCAGCTTCGAAAAACCGGAGCTGAACCCCAGCTATGTCTGTGCCATCCCGGCTTCGGAGGAGTGGCGGCTTGGAACATATGACCGCACCCATGTCCACTGGATGAATCTGGGCAAATGCATCGTGTATCACCGCAGCCTGACGCGGGAGGAGAGCGTGCGCAAGGAAACCTTTGCCCTGCTTCTGGACTGGATGACTGCCCACGGCTACCATATGCGGGAAAAAATGATGATCCTGCCCGGTTTTTTGAATCTGGATGGCTGCGGAAAGGACATGGAGACGGTGATCCTGCCGGTAATCTGAGCCAAAAACGCGGTACAGCACAATAGACACAAAAAGCCCTTGTGGAGTTTGCACAAACTCACAGGGGCTTTCTTGTTGTTAAATGACAAACAAAGTTTCAAAACGGTAACGGTGCTTGACCTTAAACCCGGTTTATGCTGTAAAGTGTTGTTCGTGAAATGTCAAACGAAGTTCCGGCCCGGCGGTGCCTGACCGGAAAACATCGTACACACGAAGAAGAAAGAAAACGTAAAGGAGAACCTTATCATGGCAAACCGCATTTCCCGTCGCAACTTCCTGAAAAAGGCTGCTGCCGGTGCCGTCGGCGCTGCTGCTGCCGGTGTGCTGACCAGCTGCGGCAGCTCTGCAAGCTCTGTTGCTTCCAGCACTGCTGCTTCCTCCACCGCTTCCTCTGCTGCTGCAAGCGCAGCTTCCGAGGCTGGCTTTACCTTCAAGCCCGGCACCTACACCGCCAAGGCTTACGGCAATATCTCCGACATTGAGCTGGAGTGCACCTTCTCTGAGACTGCGCTGACCGATGTGAAGATCGTGGGCCAGAACGAGACTCCCGCGCTGTTCAGTCAGGTGGAGAACGAGCTGATCCCCGCCATTCTGGACAATCAGGCAGGCGGCGTGGACAGCATTACCGGTGCTACCAATTCCAGCCGCGCTGTCAAGGAAGCCATTGCAGACTGTGTTGCGCAGGCAGGCGGCGACCGTCAGGCATGGCTGGCCAAGACTGTGGAAAAGACCGCAGGCGCAGCTGAGGAATACGATGTGGATGTGGCCGTCATTGGCTGCGGCGCAGCAGGCTTTATGGCAAGCATCGTGGCAGCCAGAAGGGCATGAAGGTGCTCACCGTGGAAAAGGCCGGCAGCGTTGCAGGCGTGAACGGCATCAAGGTCTCCGGCCCCTTTGCAGTGGACACCAGCGTGCTGCACGCACGTGAGGGCGGCACCACCCTGACTGTGGACGAAGTGTTCAACCATGCCATGAACTACACCCACTGGACCCCGAACCCCAGCCTGATCAAGCGCTGCCTGGAGACCTCCAAGGACGCTGTGAAGAGCTGGTGGGCATCGGCTACGAGATGAAGGAAGCAAACTTCCGCTTCGAGACCCCCTTCAAGGATGAGAAGGGCGGCTTCCACCTGATCACCAACGCTCTGGATGAGCGCGTGCAGCTGTGGGAGAAGGCTCTGGACGACAACGGCGTGCAGGTGATCTACAACACCGCAGCCAAGAGCCTGATCGTGGAGAACGACAAGATCTGCGGCTTTACCGCTGAAAAAGAGGACGGCACCCCCATCACCGTCCATGCAGGCGCTGTCATCATTGCATCCGGCGGCTTCCTTGGCAACCGCGACCTGCAGGAGAAGTTCCTGCACACCCGCAAGCTGAACGCAGCTGCAGGCGGCAACAGCCTGTGCACCGGCGACGGCATTGTAATGGCAAACGACGCAGGCGCTGTGCTGTGCAAGACCTTTGGCTACTGCCCCTGCGAGTACGGCGGAACCAACAGCAAGGCCAGCCGCCCCGCAAAGCAGGATAAGTACGACCAGAACTACTGCTTCAAGTTCGGCCTGTACGGCAACCTGCTGGTGGACGGCGAAGGCAAGCGCTTTATCAACGAGGGCCTGCTGTGCGATTACCCCATGAGCTACGGCTCCGAGCAGATCCTGCTGAACGCCCCTTGGTACGGCATTGTGATCAGGCTTATGTGGATGCCATGACCACGCAGGGCCTGTACGAGTACACCACGGCAAAGGGCGCTACCAGCGAGAACTGGTTCATTGGCAACTACTTCAAGGGCCGCATTCTGGACAACCTGCCCAGCGATATTGAAGAGGGCCTGAAGGAAGGCTGGCTGGTCAAGGCTGACACCATTGAAGAGCTGGGCGAGAAGTTCGGCCTGACCCATCTGGCTGAGACCGTTGCAAAGTACAACGAGTACTGCGAGAAGGGCGTGGACGAGCAGTTTGGTGCTAACAAGTGGTACCTCAGCCCCATCAAGGAAGGCCCCTTCTACGCTGTGCAGTGTGAGCCGAGTGCATGGAGCACCTTTGGCGGCGTGCGCACCGACGACTGCTGCCGCGCTCTGGATCTGGACAACCAGCCCATCGACGGCCTGTACGTTGCCGGCACCGACAGCGGCAGCCTGTACTACAGCCCCTACTACGATATCCCCGGCTTCTGCTATGGCCTGTGCATTGACAGCGGCTATATCTGCGCTGAGGAAGCAGCTACCTTCGTCAAAGCCTGATCCGCTGCAGTAAAGCCCCATAAGCAATAAAAGATCCCGTCCACTTCTGGGTGAACGGGATCTTTTTGCGTATCAGACAGGAAAAAGCGGCTCAGAGGTCGTTTTTCTCCTGCCCCAGATTGTCGGATTCCAGGACGACACAAACTATGTTGCCATTGGCGGCGTAACGCCGGAGAACATCCCGGAGTTCCGCAAGGCGGGCTGCCTTGGCGTGGGCCTTGCCAGCAGCCTGATGCCGAAGGACAAGGTCGCCGTCCGCGACTGGGATGCCTGCGCGGAATACGTGCACATGCTGCTTACAAAAGCCAAAGGCGAATAAACCGCAGAAACAGCAAGACCGCTCACCCGAAAAGATGAGCGGTCTTTTGTTGTGTGATGGGATGGCATCGCCGCCTACTCTTTAGACCATGGCTTCGCGTCATCCTGCCGGAGCAGTCGGTGTCGATGCCGTTCTGCTTTGTCTGCTGCATGAACCACTTTCACTCCTGAAATGAACCGCATGAAAAATCAGAAGCCTCATTCTATTGACTTTGCCTTTGCAGGGGAGTATACTCCATGTCACCAAGAATATTACGGCTATGACGAGAAAAAGTACCCGGAAGGAATGCTGCAGAGAGCTGCCGGTTGGTGCAAGGCAGTGCAGGCATCCGTGGAAGATCCTCTCCGAGCTTTTCGGCTGAATGGGCGGTGTGCGCCCCAGTAAGCAGGAACGGCAGGCCCCCGTTATCACGGGCCGCGCGTTGTTGGACGTGCACTGAGTGGTCAGCGTTGTGCTGGCAATAAGAGTGGTACCGCAGAGGATATTACACGCCTTTGTCTCTTACAGACCGTAGGGGACAAGGGCGTTTTATTTTGCGGATGCTTTTGTCCCAAAGCATGTCAGAAGGAAAAGGAGAAACAATTATGAAAACACTGGAAAAGGTAAGCGACTTTGTGGGCAAGTACATGGCCGCCATCGTTATTGTGGTGGCTGCGGGTGCCTGTTCTTCCCCGGCCCGTTCAGCGTGGTAAAGACGGCGTGGGTCAATAACCTGCTGGGCATCGTGATGTTCGGCATGGGCCTTACCCTGAAGCCGGAGGACTTCAAGGTGGTGTTCAGCCGCCCGAAGGATGTGATCGTGGGCTGCGTTGCACAGTTCACCCTCATGCCGTTTCTGGCATGGGCGCTCACGCAGGTGTTCCACCTGCCCACCGAGCTGGCCATTGGCGTGATCCTGGTTGGCACCTGCCCCGGCGGCACCTCTTCCAACGTGATGACCTACCTTTCCAAGGGCGACGTTGCACTGTCCGTTGGCATGACCGCTGTTTCCACCGTGCTGGCTCCGCTCCTCACCCCGCTGCTCACCCTGCTGTACGCTGGCCAGCGTGTTGACGTGAACCCCATGAGCATGTTCATGTCCATCGTCAAGGTGGTGCTGGTGCCATCGCACTGGGCTTTGTGGTCAATCACTTCTTCCATAAGTTCACCGAGGAAGCCGTCCGTGTGCTGCCTCTGGTCTCCACTACCGCCATCGTGCTGATCATCTGCGCCGTGGTCTCCGCCAACAGCGCCAAGATCATGACCAGCGGTCTGCTGATCCTTGTGGTGGTCATCCTGCACAATGTGCTGGGCTACCTCACCGGCTTTGGCGTGGGCAAGCTGCTCAAGCTGGACTCCACCAAGTGCCGCGCGATCTCCATCGAGGTGGGCATGCAGAACTCCGGCCTTGCAACCAGTCTGGCCGCCGCACACTTTGCACAGTATCCGCTGGCTACCATTCCCGGCGCTGTGTTCTCCGTGTGGCATAACATTTCCGGTGCGATCCTCGCCAACTTCTTTGCCCGCACAGCAGAGAAGAAGGATTGATCTTTCATAACATAGTAAAGCCCCCGGCAGGCGCAAACCTGCCGGGGGCTTTGCTGTGCCTGCGGGCCGGACATCTGCAACAAAACCGGCACAAATTGTGCTTTTCACGCTGCTTTTAGGGCGATTCACGCAGGTTTGCTTCCAAAATGCGGTAAAGTGTGGGATAATCAAGATACTGTAATATATACCCCCCCCCCCGTAAAAATGCGAGGGGAAAAAGGAGGTTGTACCATGAAACAAGGCAAACTTATCCGGCGTGCAGTATCGGCGGCGCTGGCCGGATGCATGATGTTCACCTTTTCCGCTCCGGCGCTGGCCGAAAGCACCGATGCGCTGATGCAGCTGAGCATGACTCGCCGCAGCGCCGTGAGCGTGCTGGACGAAGAGAACGATGAGGATGTGCAGGATTATGGCCTTGAAGTAGGCGGTGAATCCACTACACCAACCCGCGTTACCAGCAAAAACTGTAAAGACATTTTAAATAAGGGTGTGCTGAGTTATGACCCGACCACCCAAACGTTGAAGTCGAATGGCAAACTACCAAGGTCGCTTCAAAAAATCAACGCACCCGGCAAGGATATAGAACTGAAGGGAGAAAATAGCAGCACAGTAACGGATAAACTGATCGTAGTGAAGGCACATAATGTAACGATCAGCAGTGATGAGTATGATGCGATTTTCTCCAGAGGTGATACCAGCACGATCAACTGCACCGGTAAGGTGGATATCCGCAGCGACAAAAATAGGGCTGTGAACGGAAGCCTGAACATTTATGATTCCAGCGAAGTGATCCTTTCTGCAGGCTACAGCGTTGTAACGGACAACGCAAATATCACCAGCGAGGGTAACGTGACCATTGAGAGTACCGACGGTAGAGCGGCGAAAAACCTGACGATCAACAAGGCTGATAATGTTACTGTTATAATCAATGACACACAAGCGATTTCCGAAAACACCCAAATCACCGCTTCCGGCACTGTGATCCTGAAAAACAACGCACAGGGCGGCCCTGTGGGCACTGTCACCTTTACACAGGCAAAAGGCAAAAACTACGTCTACTATACCAGCGAAGGTGCAGATGAGGGCGCAATTGATGCAAGCGTTACGCCTATCCCGTCCGATGTGCCCTATCGCTACCTGCGTATTGAAGAAAAGCAGAACGCCAGGATCAAGGTAAACAATGGCACTGTTACAGTGGGCGATACAACAGAAGCTCAGTTGGACAGCTTTAAGGGCCAGAAGGTCAAGGTTACTGCAACCGGAGCCGAATCTGACGACCGGAAGTTTGACGGCTGGGAAGTGGTAGCTCCTGATGGCTTTACCATTGATGCCGATAAGCTGAGAGAAAAATCGTTTGAATTCATCATGCCTGCAGGCGAAGTGGAGCTGACTGCGCACTACGCCAGCAAGTTGAGTGTGACCGGCGGCACTGCCGAAGTGAACGGCAACGCGGTGGACTTTGCCCGCCCGGATGCAGACGTGACCGTGACTGCGACCGATCGCAGCGCGGATGGCTACCAGTTTGACCACTGGGTGGTGTCTGGCGGTGATATTGGCAAGACCGAGGAAGAACTGAAAGCCAACCCGCTGAAGTTTACCATGCCGGATGCGGCGGTCAAGCTGACTGCTGTGTACCGTGCCGCTGTTACGGTGGTCAACGGCATTGCCGAAGCAGGCACCGAGAGCGGAGAAACAATCTTTGTGCTGCAGGGCGAAAAGGTCACAGTGAGCGGTGAGAACAAAAACCCGAGTGTTACAAAGTTCGGCGGCTGGAAAGTGATCAGCCCGGAAGGCTTTGAACTGACCGAAGAGCAGAAAAATACCGAAGAAAATATGACCTTCACCATGCCGGCCAGCCCGGTGGAGCTGAAAGCTTCTTATAGCTTCCCGGCACCTGTATTAGATATGCCGGTCACAGTGAAGGACGGTACGATCCGCGTCGGAAAGGGCGAAAGCCAGACGGGCACGGTGCTCGTACAGCCGGGCCAGACCGTCACGATCGAAGCCGATGAGCCTGCCAAGGAGAATGAGTCGTTCCATCACTGGAAGGTGGAAAAAGATTCCAGCAAGAATATTGGCATAATTGAGGGTAGTCTGGGCTCCGAAACGGAAAAGGGCACGGAAAAGATCGTCTTTACCATGCCGCAGGACGGCGTGAAGCTGACCGCCGTTTACAGCATCCCCGCTTCCGTGCTGAGGAGTACTGTTACTGTTACGGGCGGCACGGCAAAGTCCACTCTGGGCGAGGGCAGCGATATCCCCGCAGAGATCGGCACCGAGGTGGAGATCACAGCTACCCCGTATGATGCCGAGAAATACCCCGGCATGGAGTTCGTGGAATGGGAGATCAAGTACCCCGATAGCTTCTACGAGAAATTCCCCGATGGCATTCCGGAAAATCTGCAGCTCAAGCTGGACAATGCCAAGAGCGCGGCCACGACGTTTAAGATGCCCGTTTACCCGGTCAAACTGATCGCCCACTGGTCGGCAAGCCCGGTGGACAAGCCTAACCCGGACGAACCTATTGATGAAGACTTCGGCGTAGAACCTGCACCCATGGATACCACGGGCGGTGCAATTGCCGCCGTGGCCGTTGGCGGTGCAGCCGTCTGGGGCGCTACGAGATCGCCACCCGCGTGATTCTGAACGGCCTCCTGCCCGAGGGCGCAGCCATCCCGGCAAACCGCGGCCAGCTGGCCCTGCTGGTGTGGAACACCGCAGGCAGACCCGAACCCGCAGGCGCACCCGCCTTTGCGGATGTGGCCGACCCCGATATGGCCAAGGCCGCACAGTGGTGCGTGGAGCAGGGTCTGCTGGATGCACGGGAAGGCAAGTTTGAATCGGACGGCTGGATGCCCAAGTTCAAGACCATTGAGATCTGGAACAAGGCGTTCCCCAAAAAGTAACCTCTGAGCGCTTCCTCCGTAAAGCCTCAGAATGACAGATCCCCCCGATACCGGATACCCGGTATCGGGGGATTTTTTGCGCAGGCACGCGTGGCATTGGCGGTGGCAATCATCTCCGACATTTCAATGATCCAGTGACCTTGCAGTTTGCGCGAAACAAAAATACTCCGGCAACTTTCTGACCAAGAGAAAGCTACCGGAGTATTCCGCTTTACTTATTTGTTTTTACCAGCAGTGCCTGATACGGCTCCAGTTCCACATCCGCCAGCCAGACGGAAGTGCCCTCCGGGGTGTGATACTCGCCGCCCAGAGCGTCCAGACTTGCCCCTGCCGGGTACTCGGTAAAGTTGAACAGCCCCACCAGCGTTTCCTCGCCGCGCTTGCGCACCAGCGCCAGCACACCGGGTTGTGGCTGTCCCAAGTTGTTACCCACGCATCCGGGGCAAAGCAGGGGTCTGCACGCATCTGGCGCAGCTGCTCCATGCCCTGCCACAACTTGTTTTGCAGCGTGCCCTTCCGGGTGCGCTGCTTTGCGTCCTCCCAGTTGAATTTTGTGCGGTGCAGATTGCGGCTGTCCTCCACACGGTCGGGGTCGTTTTTGTAGTCCCAGCCGTTGAGTTGTGCGATCTCATCGCCGCAGTTCAGCATGGGGAAACCCTGCAAAAATGCCATAGCAGTGTGCAGCAGCAGGTCACGCTTTACGGCGTAGTCCAGTGCGGTTTTATCGTCCTTTTCCAGTGCCTGCTCCACGCCGCACAGGCTGGCGGTGGTGCCGCAGCTCCGGGCATCGCCGGTGGCAGGGTCGTAGTTGTACAGCTCACCCTTTGCCCAGCTGCCGGGGAAATTGCCCTCGTAGAAGTGATACAGATATTCCTTGTGCTTTTGCGGGTCAATGCCAAGCCGTTTCTCCACCGCCTCGTCCAGACCCCAGCCGATATCATCGTGGCAGCGCAGATAGTTCACGAACCAGCAGTTGTCCGGCAGGGCATGGAGGGCATCCAGCTGCGCCTTCAGCAGCCGGGTATCCCGGCTGGCAAGGGCACCCCACAGGTTGACCATGGTGGACACGTTGTAGAGCATGTGGCATTCCGGTTTTTCCGGGGTGCCGAAGTACGCCGCCAGCTCCTTGGGAGCCATGACCACCTCGCCCTTGAGGATGACCGCCGGGCAGACGCATTCCAGCACCATGCGCAGCATCCGCACGATGGTGTGCACCTGCGGCAGATTGCGGCAGGTGGTGCCCAGCTGCTTCCAGATATAAGGCACTGCATCAATGCGGAACACCTCCACGCCGAGGTTTGCAAGGTGCAGGATGCTCTTGGTCATGTCCACGAACACTGCCGGGTTTGCGTAGTTCAGATCCCACTGGTAGTCGTGGAAGGTGGTCAGCACCCACTTGTGCATCTCCTCACACCATGTAAAGTTGCCGGGTGCGGTGTTGGGGAACACCTGCGGCACCGTCTGCTCGTACTGGTCGGGGATGGTGCGGTCCTCGTAGAGGTGGTAATAGGCCTGAAACCACGGGTCGCCTGCCTTTGCCGCCATGGCCCAGCGGTGGGTGCTGGCGGTGTGGTTCATGACAAAATCCAGACACAGGCTGATGCCGGCCTTGCGCAGTTCCCGGGTCAGGTTTTCCAGATCTTTGTTGGTGCCAAGTGCCGGGTCTACGGTGTCAAAATCCTCCACCGCATAGCCGCCATCGTTGTGGGGATGGGGCATCTGCAGCAGGGGCATCAGGTGCAGATAGGTCAGCTTCTGCTCCTTCAGGTAGGGCAGCTTCTTTGCCAATTCTTTCAAGTTTCCGGCAAAGAGGTCGGTGTACATGGTCATGCCGAACATATTGCCCCGCTTGTACCACTCCGGGTCGGCAGAGCGTGCCTTGTCCAGTGCTTTCAGCTCGGCGCTGCGGGCGTTGTAGGCTTCTGCCATCTCCCGTTCCAGAACCTCCAGCCCTTCCCGGTTGTGGTACAGTTCCATGAACAGCCATTCCAGCTCGTCCTTGTGCTTGGCGAACCGGGACGCAAATTCCTGTTTTGCTGCCATGATTCAGCCTCCACTTCTGCAAGGGTGGGCATGGCGGGGATAGCACCATGTCGCTGGTGGTGATGCTGGCCGCTTTGTTGGCAAAAGCCAGAATGCCTTCCAGCTTGTCCACCGTCAGGGTGTCCAGCTCCTCCTTGCAGAGCTTGGACAGAGCAGCCCCAAAGAAGGTGTCGCCTGCGCCGTTGGTATCACCCACCTTGCAGGGGACACCTGCCACATGGCCGGTTTTCTCCCCAAAGCGGTAGAATACGCCGTTTGCACCCAAGGTGACGAAAATCAGCCGGATGCCGTTCTGGGCAAGCTGGGCTGTGCCATTTTCGCAGTCAGTGGTGCCGGTGAGCAGAGGCAGTTCTTCATCGGACACCTTCAGGATATCCACCAGCGGCAGGGGCGCTTTCATCTGTGCAATGGCATCCTCTTTGTTCTTCCAGAGGTTGGCACGGTAGTTGGGGTCGTAGGTGATGGTAGCACCCAGCTTTTTGGCGCGGGCAGCAGCATCCAGCGTGGCAGTGCGGGAGGGGACAGCGGTCAGGCTGACAGAGCCGAAGTGGACGATTTTGGCGGCTTTCAGAGCCTCGTCCGAAATGTCCTCCTTGCACAGCATCACGTCAGCGTTTGCGCTGCGGTAGAAGCTGAAATCCCGCTCGCCGGTGGCATCCACCGAGACCACCGCCATGGTGGTGGGGTGGTCTGCATCCACCGCCATGCCGGAAACGTCTACCTTGTTTTCTGCCAGAACCTCTTTCAGGTAGCGGCCAAAAGCATCCGCACCCACCTTGCCGATAAAGGCGGTCTGTGCGCCCAGTCTGGAAGCAGCCACCGCCAGATTGGCCGGTGCACCGCCGGGGTTTGCGGCAAACTGGGGGATGCCGCGCGCATCCTTGCCGGTCTGGGTCAGGTCGATCAAACTTCACCAATCGTTAAAATGTCCATGCGTTTTCTCCTTATTTTTATCCTATAAGCTAAAACCCAACGGTCACCGCTGGAACAAATAATGAATGTAAGCGGCTGCACGCTCCGGGTGCGGTGCATTCTGCACTACCCCAAGATAGACCTTGCCAGAAAAACCTGCCTGCCTGACAAACGGCGTGTCCGAAATATCCAGCACGGTCCCACCGGCGTTCAGACCCGACAGTGCATGGAAAGACGCATCCAGTGTCCGCAGATCGAGAAAATAATCATCTGCCAACAGTCGATCCCGTGCATTGAGAATAACACAATCGCTTTATACGCTGTTCCTTTCATACAGAGGTTGATAAAATGAAATGCAAACGGAAGATTATGGTTGGCATAGCATTTGTGGCAGTGGTTCTCTGCATTCTATTTCAA
>ENA-OQAA01000883-OQAA01000883.1-human-gut-metagenome-genome-assembly--contig:-NODE-883-length-18137-cov-2.512049_pt1 | contig 18137 bp, 22 predicted proteins | sample MGYA00242489_ERZ504515 | MGnify/ENA primary metagenome ERZ504515 (study PRJEB26092, sample SAMD00036237) | human gut metagenome | host: Homo sapiens | study: EMG produced TPA metagenomics assembly of... | reverse complement strand
AGATGAGATATCCCATTCGAAAGAAGTAAGACCCCTTGAAGACGACGAGGTAGATAGGGCAGAGGTGGAAGTGCGGTAACGTATGGAGCTGACTGCTACTAATCGGTCGAGGGCTTGACCAAAAGCAAGGTCAAAAATGATCTCAATGTCAACATGTATGTAGTTTTGAAAGTGCAATACTTTCTATTCCTCCTTAGCTCAGTCGGTAGAGCATGCGGCTGTTAACCGCAGTGTCGTTGGTTCGAGTCCAACAGGGGGAGTTTGGGCATGAAGCCTAACCTAAAATAAGAATTGGCTCCATGGTCAAGCGGTTAAGACACCGCCCTTTCACGGCGGTAACAGGGGTTCAAATCCCCTTGGAGTCATTTTCCTTTAAGGAAATGCATACAATATTATATCTGGTGCCATAGCCAAGTGGTAAGGCAAAGGTCTGCAACACCTCTATCCCCGGTTCAAATCCGGGTGGCACCTCTCTAAAGAGCCTTGATTTCAGGCTCTTTTTTTCATATATATATTCATTTTTACAAAGATTCTGCGGAGAGTGATCCGGCATTTTACAAAGGTTCTGGATGTCGCGCTCTCCGCAAAATATTGACTGTGTTATATGGGATTAGTCAGGTATCAGTCCTGATAGACAATTTCTCCTCTACAGATAGTGTAATGAATTTTTCCATATAATTCCATACCTTTAAATGGTGTATTGGAGGATTTAGACAGGAAAGAATCCACAGTCCATGTTTCATCTGGATTAAAAATTACCAGATCGGCAGGAGCTCCCTCCTCAACAGAACCACCGGGCAGATGATAAAGATCAGCAGGATTACAGGTCATTTTTTCCAGAAGCTCTTCCAGCGTCAGGCAGCCTTTTTTTACCAGATTGGTGATACCAAGGCCAAGAGATGTTTCTAATCCTGTAATGCCGCTTGGAGCATCTGTGAGGGCTTTGGATTTTTCTTCAGCACTGTGAGGGGCGTGGTCAGTGGCAATCAGATCAATGGTTCCGTCTTTCAGGCCTGCAATGATCGCCTGCCGGTCTTTTTCTGTACGCAGAGGCGGATTCATTTTTGCAAGAGTACCATAAGTAAGAACTGCCTCATCGGTAAGAGTAAAATGATGAGGGGTGGCTTCCGCATGGATATCCGCGCCAAGTTCTTTTGCAAGACGCACAAGAGCGACAGAATTGCCGGAGCTGATATGCTGGATCACAACAGGAGCCTTAGTATGAAGGGCAAGCATACAGTCCCGGGCAACCATGACTTCTTCGGCAATTGCAGGAGAACCTGTAATCCCAAGACTGTCTGCTACAGGACCGGCATTGATTCCGTTATTTGCGATAAAGCTTTTATCCTCTTCGTGAAGGCTGATAGGCATATTTAATTCGGCTGCGTTTTCCATGGCCCGGCTGCAGAATTCCGCATCAAGAAGAGGGATGCCGTCATCTGTAAAACCGCAGGCACCGGCTTCCTTTAAGGCTTTAAAATCATTCATGATTTCTCCCTTAAGCCTTGGGATACAGAAGCTGTCTGATAAATGTTAATTTTTTCTTTTTTTGCCCGTGTCAGAATATCTGTAAGGTTTCAACAGAATCTACAGCAGGTTTTGTATTTGCCATGCAGATTACAGAGGTTACGCCACCCCTGGCAGCGGCAAGAGCACCTGTGTGGAGATCTTCCTTATAGGTAAGTCCTGGATCACGAAAATGAATATGAGTGTCAACAAGGCCCGGCGCAACAGTCAGACCGGTAAGATCCAGAACTTCTTCACTATTTTCAGGAACAAGACCAGCAGAAATCTGAGAAATCTTTCCGTTTAGAATACGGATATCTGTAAGTTCCTGAGTATGCGTTTTGGGATTTATAAGAAAACCATTTTTTAAAAGCATATAATAATCCTCCTTTTAACGGGCATATAAGCAGTAAACAGCCCTTGTTATTTGGATTCAGTATAGAAGAAAGAAAGGAAATTTGTCAAGGGAAGAGAGAAAAGGAGTAATATCTGTTTTCAGGCAAAAATAAATAGGTGATTCGACAAAAAGTTCTTTACAACAGGGAAACCATATGATAGAATAAACAACTGTGATATATTTTCATATCCTTGCTCTCTGACAGTACAGAGGGCCATAAAGACCACAAGGAGGTAAAAAGCATGAACAAGTACGAGTTAGCATTAGTTGTGAGCGCTAAAGTTGAAGACGAAGTACGTGATGCAGTAGTAGAGAAAGCAAAAGGCTACATTACACGTTACAACGGCGTGATCACAGAAGTAGAAGAATGGGGTAAGAAGAAATTAGCTTACGAAATTCAGAAAATGCATGAAGGCTTCTACTATTTCATTCAGTTTGAAGCAGATGCAGAGTGTCCGGCGGAAGTAGAAAGACATGTACGCATCATGGACAACGTATTAAGATACTTAGTCGTTCGTAAAGACGCATAATCTTTTTACACATGGATTTTAGAAAGCACCATTAGAACCCGTTCACTTACTGAAAGAAAGAGGTAGAAAAATGAACAAAGTAATTTTAATGGGTCGCTTAACAAGAGATCCTGAGGTCAGATATTCCGCAGGAGAAAATGCTCTGGCAATCGCCAGATATACACTGGCAGTAGACAGACGGTTCCGCAGAGATGGAGAGGCATCCGCTGATTTTATCAGCTGTGTGGTATTCGGACGCGGAGCAGAGTTTGCAGAAAAATATTTTCATCAGGGAATCCGTATTGTAGTCAGCGGACGCATTCAGACCGGAAGCTATACAAACAGAGAAGGTCAGAAGGTGTATACTACAGAGGTGGTAGTTGAGGAACAGGAATTTGCTGAGAGCAAAGCCGCAAGTGATAACTATGTAGTATCTCATCCTCAGCAGAGCGTTGCTCCGTCAGCACCGTCCATGCCAAGCCCAAGCGCTGCAAGTGCAGACGGCTTCATGAATATCCCGGATGGAATTGACGAAGAATTGCCGTTCAATTAAAGCCTGAGCATTAAATGAACGACGAAGAGAAGAGAGAAAGCTGGTTGTATCCAGGTGAGAGATCAGGATTTCTCAGTCAATCAAATTGAAAGAAAAACAGGAGGAAACCATCATGGCTTACAATAGAGGCGAAAGACCGGACTCTCCTATGAAAAGAAGAGGCGGACGCAGAAGAAAAAAAGTTTGTGTATTCTGCGGTAAAGAAAACAATGAGATCGATTACAAGGATGTAGCAAAACTCAGAAAATATGTTTCTGAGAGAGGTAAAATCCTTCCGAGAAGAATTACAGGAAACTGTGCAAAACATCAGAGAGCTCTGACAGTTGCTATTAAGAGAGCACGTCATCTTTCCCTGATGCCATACGTTCAGGACTAATTGAACCTGATACCGCTGCCGATCAAATGGCAGCGGTTTTTTTATCTCATTATTTATATGGAAAAAATCCCTGAAATCTGTTATAATATGTTTTGTTGAGTGAAAGGAAACATGTAAATTTTTCAAAAAAGAATGGTAATGAAGATTATGGATGGTAAATTCAAATTAAAAGGTCATCTGAAACATCTGACAAGATGGCCCCTGTATCTGACCGCTCTTCTGATTATCCTGAACATAGTGGTTTATGCGATAGATATAAAAGCCGGAGTGGTTGTTACACTGGGAGCGCTGATCTATCTGGCCTGCGCTGTAGGTATTTTCTGTTACCACAGACCTCAGATGTTTAACGATCTTGTGGCCTTTGCAAGTCAGTATGAATTCCTTGAAAAGAGAGTTCTGGAAGAGCTTGCTCTGCCATATGCGATCATGGATATGCAGGGGAGAATGATCTGGTGCAACAAGGTATTTGCGCAGCTACAGGAAAAGATCAGTTCTACAGAAAAAATATTAATACGATTTTTCCGGATATTACGCCGGACAAGCTTCCGGTTCCGGAAGAAAAAGAGATATCCGAGATCAGTACACAGTTGGTGACTGTATATACAGGATTTCCATGCAGCGTGTCCTGTTAGGCGAGGCAATGGTTCATTCAGAAGTTCTGGAGGGACTTTCCGAGAATACAAGCCTGATTGCCATGTATCTGTATGATGAGACAGAACTGAAAGATTATATTAAAGCAAACGAGGACAACAAGCTTGTAGTTGCTCTGGCATATCTGGATAATTACGAAGAAGCACTTGAGAGTGTGGAAGATGTAAGGCGTTCTCTTCTGATTGCTTTAATTGACAGAAAGATCACAAAGTATTTTTCAAATTATGATGGCCTAGTGCGTAAGCTTGAAAAGGACAAATATTTCCTGATTATGCGTCAGAGTTCTCTGGAAGCCCTAAAAGAGCAGAAATTTCATATTCTGGAGGAAGTTAAGACTGTCAATATAGGAAATGAAATGACAGTCACCCTCAGTATTGGAATCGGTCTTAATGCAGCTACGTATCTTCAGAATTATGAGTACTGCCGGATTGCCATTGAAATGGCTCTGGGTCGGGGCGGCGATCAGGTAGTCATCAAAAACGGAGACAGCATCACCTATTATGGCGGAAAAGCTCAGCAGATGGAAAAGACAACCCGTGTCAAAGCCCGTGTAAAGGCGCAGGCGCTGAAGGAGTTTATGAGTACCAAGGAACGAGTGGTCGTTATGGGTCATAAGATCACTGATGTGGATGCGCTGGGAGCTGCCATTGGTATTTACCGTGCGGGAAAAACTCTGGGCAAACCGGTGCACATTGTAGTAAATGATCCGTCTACTTCTATCAGACCTCTGATGGCAGGTTACCTGAATAATCCGGATTATGAGCCTTCTATGTTCATTGACAAAAATCAGGCTATGGAGCTTGTGGATAATAATACGGTAGTGGTAGTGGTGGATACCAACAAGCCCAGCTATACAGAATGTCAGGAGCTTCTGTATATGACAAAAACAATTGTTGTGCTGGATCACCACCGCAGAGGCAATGAAATCATTCAGAATGCAGTGCTTTCCTATGTGGAACCCTATGCTTCCTCTACCTGTGAAATGGTGGCAGAGATCTTCAGTATTTTCTGATGATCTGAGACTGAGAAATATAGAGGCAGACTGTATTTATGCGGGAATTATGATCGACACCAATAATTTTATTACCAGAGCTGGCGTGCGGACTTTCGAAGCGGCAGCCTTTCTGAGAAGAAGCGGCGCAGATATGACAAGAGTGCGCAAGCTTCTCAGAGATAATATTGATTCATATAAGGCACGGGCAGAGGCAGTTCGTACCGCAAGTATTTATAAAGACTGCTTTGCCATTGCCAAGTGTCCCAGCGAGGGCCTGGAAAGTCCTACAGTAGTGGGCGCTCAGGCGGCAAACGAGCTTTTGAATATTGCCGGTGTAAAAGCATCTTTTGTGCTGACGCCGTATAATAATGAGGTGTATATCAGCGCCAGAGCCATTGATGAAGTGAATGTACAGGTGCTGATGGAAAAAATGGGCGGCGGAGGTCATCTGAATATTGCAGGCGCACAGGTGAAGAAACCAATGCCTGAGGTTGAAGAGATGCTGAAGAACATTATTGACGAAATGTATCAGGAGGAAAAGGAAACAAAATGAAAGTAATTTTATTAGAAGATGTAAAATCTCTTGGAAAAAAAGGTCAGATTGTAAATGTCAGTGACGGCTATGCCAGAAATATGATTCTGCCAAAGAAACTGGGCGTTGAGGCAACACCGAAAAATCTCAATGACCTGAAGCTTCAGAAGGCAAATGAAGAAAAAGTAGCACAGGAAAATCTGGAGGCTGCTCAGGCATTTGCAAAGGATCTGGAAACAAAAGAAGTAATTCTTACGCTGAAAGTAGGAGAAGGCGGAAGAACCTTTGGTTCTGTTTCAGCAAAAGAAATTTCCGAGGCTGCAAAGTCTCAGCTGAATCTGGACATTGATAAAAAGAAACTTCAGCTTGACGGTCCGATCCGCAATCTGGGTGTGACTCAGGTCGGTGTGAAACTGCATCCGAAGGTAACCGGAAGTCTTAAGGTCTGGATCAAAGAAGCATAAAACGGAGGAGCCCGCAGTATGGAAGAAGCACTGGTCAGGAGAATACTTCCCCACAGCATTGAAGCAGAACAGTCTGTGATCGGCTCCATGCTCATGGACAGGGATGCGATCCTTGTTGCGTCTGAAATTCTTACAAACGATGATTTTTATCAGAATCAGTACGGTATTATTTTTGACGCTATGGTAGAGCTGTGCAATGAAGGACAGCCGGTTGATCTGATTACTCTTCAGAACAGACTGAAAGAAAAGGACCTTCCTCCGGATATCAGCAGTATGGAATATGTCAGAGAGCTTCTGGAAGCAGTTCCTACTTCTGCAAATATAAAATATTATGCAAATATTGTAAGTGAAAAAGCTCTTCTTCGTCGTCTCATTAAGACTACGGAGGAGGTGGCGAACAGCTGTTATCTGGAAAAGGAAAATACAGAAACCCTTCTGGAAGAGGCAGAAAAAAAACTTTTCAGTATTTTACAGAGAAGTATTGGCGGCGATTATGTACCGATTCAGCAGGTGGTTCTGAATGCCATTAATAATATTGAAAAAGCTTCCAAGCTGAAGGGAAGCGTTACCGGAATTCCTACAGGCTTTGTTGACCTGGATTACAAAACTTCGGGTATGCATCCTTCAGATCTTGTCCTGATCGCGGCCCGACCCTCTATGGGAAAGACCGCTTTTGTACTGAATATCGCGCAGTATATGGCATTTCGTAAAAAATGTTACTGTGGCGATCTTCAGTCTGGAAATGTCAAAGGAGCAGCTTGTAAACCGACTGCTGGCAATGGAGTCCCATGTGGATTCCCAGAACATGAGAACCGGTAATCTGAAAGACGAGGACTGGACAAAGCTGGTAGAGGGCGCGGATATTATTGGCCGTTCCAATCTGATCATTGACGATACGCCGGGTATCAGCATTGCGGAAATGCGATCCAAATGCAGGAAGTACAAGCTGGAGCACAATCTCGGAATTATCATGATCGACTATCTGCAGCTGATGAGCGGAAGTGGAAAAAGCGATTCCAGACAGCAGGAAATTTCAGATATTTCCCGTTCTCTGAAAGCTCTTGCCCGTGAGCTTTCTGTTCCTGTTATTGCACTGTCACAGTTAAGCCGTGCGGTAGAGCAGAGACCTGATCACAGGCCAATGCTTTCTGACCTTCGAGAATCCGGAGCTATTGAGCAGGATGCGGACGTAGTAATGTTTTTTGTACAGAGATGATTATTATCACAAGGATACAGAAAAAAAAGGATATTGCCGAGGTCATTATTGCCAAACAGCGTAACGGCCCCATTGGAACCATTGAGCTGGTATGGCTGCCAAGGTATACACAGTTTGTAAATATGAAAAAATAAAGTCGTACAAAAAGAATCTTCCGTATTGGACACCTGTCAGGTGAAATATGGGAGATTTTTTGCTTATCGGGAAGTAGTAACTCTGCAGTGGCATTCCCGGTAAATAAAAAACCATTCGCTTTGCTCCGGATATAACTGCTTGAAGATAATACTTTGCAATACAGCTGATACAATTTTATGAAATTCCCATACATACAGGAGCAAATGCGTTACAGAATACAATTAAAAACTATAAATGATCAAATATCAAATTTTACATACTAAAATTCGGAATATGTGGACATAAAAGAAAGGATAAACTCTATGTGGGCGTTTCGCAAAGACAAATCAGCGAGGAGATTACGCACTTTTTTACATCTGCTTATTTATAGTTTGAATCAAAACTTTTAATAAGCCGTAAAAAGACTGGATAATAACTACGGATTATTTTACAGCAAAAATTGTCGAACGGTTTTTGTTGAAATACTCATATACTCTGCTATAATTTGAGATGTAGGAGGTGCGGTATGGAGACAAGATATACGGTCAGACAGGCATCAGAAATGACGGGGGTGAAGCCATATGTTATGCGTTACTGGGAGGACGAGCTTGACCTTCATATCCAGAGAAATGAACTTGGCCACCGCTACTACACCAGATATGATATTCAACTTTTTCTGAATATCAGAGAACTGAAGAAAAGAGGTTTGCAGCTTCGGGCGATTAAGGATCTGATCCCTCAGATTGCCCGCACGGCTCCGGGCTCTTCTGACAGTAAGATACGCCTTTTGGAAGAAGCGGTATCTGTAAATGAGGTGCCGGTAAAGGAAGCTGTATATTCTGTGGAGGTCGGTGCGGCAGAAGAAACCGTAAATCCTAAAATCCTGGAATTCCAGACAATCCTGGAAAGACTGATCACACAGGAGATACAGTCCCAAAATGAAGATGAGGAGAGATATCGTTCTCTTGATCTTGCAATCAGAAGACAGCAGCTTGCCAGACGCGAAGCCGCTGCCGCTTCAGTGGATAAAAAATCAGGAAGAATCCTGAAAATACATAAGAATATATAAAAATGAAAAAGAGCCGCAGCTTTGCTGCAGCTCTTCTTTTTCTGTATGTAGTCCGTTGGATTATTCTCCTGGCTGGATAGCTCTGTAGGACAAACATCTGCACATGTTCCGCAGTCAACGCAAGCGTCTGCATCGATCTCGAAATGATCTGCGCCTTCAGAAATTGCCTCAGATGGGCACTCAGCAGCACAGGATCCGCAGCTTACACATTCGTCTGTAATTACGTATGCCATTATAGTATCCTCCTTTTTTCTCATTAGTACCCCGAAAGGTTCTATAATGCTATTCTAATATATCTTATAGAGGATTACAAGTATAAAATTATAAACATATTTTTATAATTAGCCCGTTGATTCTAGGTGATTTTTATATTATAATAAATGTGCTATAAACAGCATAACATTGCAGGAAATGATGGATTGGTTTTCTGCATATTATAAAAGGAGGTAGCAGAAATGGCACAGGTTTCCAAAGAAACAACAATTGGTGAGCTTCTCAGAATAGATCCCAACTGCGCTGCAATTCTTATGAGAATGGGAATGCACTGCATCGGCTGCCCGTCTTCACAGATGGAGTCTCTGGAAGAGGCTGCTATGGTTCATGGATTCGATGCAGATATCCTTGTTCAGCAGATCAATGATTTTCTTGCTCAATAAGAGAGATATACAGAGGAGCAGAATGAATAATAAAAGGACATTGCATAAAGAGCAATGTCCTTTTATTATTTGTTAAAGCTGTACAAGCTGTTGAAGTGCATTTGCAGAAACCAGTTTTCCATGTTCTTTCAGATATGCTTCTCCCGAGACTGTGAAAGCCTTGCTGCTTCCATATTCAGAAAGGATATTGCATACTCTGTTAAAATCTTCAGGAGAAGTCTCAGACTGATGGAGAACGAGAAGATAAGTTTCATTTTCAGTATTCCGGTACAGAGTATTCTGGCCTGTAAAGAATCCGTTCAGTCCATGAGCCGCAGCAATTACATCATCCAGCCGGGAAAAAACAAACAGACGGATTACATTAACAGCGGGAGTTTCCTGTTCCGGCTTTTCTTCTGCAGATTTTTTATCTTCTGCAGAGTTCTTTTTGGACAGTGTCTTCAGCTTGGACTCACAGAGTTTCTGAAAAAGATCTATGATATTATCTGCACCGTCAAGGGAAACCGGATCTCCCTGCCCTGATCTTTAAAAGGTGTAAATTTGGAGAAGCGGGTATCCAGTTCTTCAGGATCCTCTACTTTGGTGATAATGAGGATAATACTGTCTGTTGTGACAGGAATTGCCTCGATCATCAGAGGAATATTATCAGCTTCAAATCCGAATTCCAGCTGAGCCTGCTCCATCATATCACGAAAAAGTTTTTTTGCTTTTTCGGAACCGTAAGCAAGTTCGCTGAGACGGATTTGATGAAGCTCCAGGTCTTCACGGGTCAGAGTACAGCGAATCTGGTTTTCGTTAATTTTTTCTATTTTCATAATAATCACATCCTATTCTTTTTATCCTGTCTGTTTACCATGTGCATATGTTATTATACTCATACATGCAGATGATGTCATTTTTGAAGAGCAGGACATTGTCAATGATTTTATTGATTTACAGCAAAAAAATGCATATCAACTTAGCATCTATTATATACCACAAATATGGAGAATGTAAAGAAATTCAATTTACCTAAATATAAAATATTTGAAAACAAAATCGAAAATTTTTTATATTTTGCTGAAACCTCTTGCATATGATTAAAAACAAGGTATAATAAAAAACAGAAAAATCATTCTGGATGTAATGGAAGCGCCGGAACATCACAGATAACAGCTTACATATTGACTGATTTCTTTTTTCAAATGTATTGTTGCCATTTTATAGTCATGCAGCATTCCCGCTGCGGCAATCATACAAATCCCACGTATTTTAAAGATAAGGCTTCTTTTATGGACAGAGATTTTTCAGAAACCCACAGGGTGCTTTCAAAAATCCGCGAAAGGAGGGAAGAAGAGAAAATATATCACACAGTACAAAGGAATTTTATGCAAAAGCATGATGATATGCACAGAAGAACGGGAATTCCCCGTCAAAGGCAGTAAATTCCCCTCTCATGCCTGACCAGGCGGAGTAATTCCCGAAATATGAAAAAAATATAAAAAGAATGATTTTATAACGCAATCGCACAAAAGTATGATATAATGAAACAGCCTTTTTAACAAAAGAGGAAGTTTGTGAAACATATAGTTCTGAACTGAAAGGAAAAAGCAAATGAAAAAGCAGGTAAAAAAACAAATGAAGAAGCAGTATATGCCGGCAGTTATCGTCTGCGTTCTGATTCTTCTGCTTGCTGCAGCAGGAGTTGGAATTCATGTGGTCAAAAAATATATTCCGACAAAAGAGCGCATGGATCTGAACGAATATTACGGCAAGACTGCGGAGGGAGAGTCTGTGATCGTCCTGGGAACAGAGATTATGGAGGAGCGCGCAGTAACATCTGATGATCAGACTTATCTTCCGCTGGAGTTTGTATCAGGCCATTTGAACCAGAGATATTACTGGGACAGTTCAAATCAGCAGATTCTTTATGCAACACCTTCTGAGCTTCAGATGTATCCGGCATCTCAGAACGGAGATGGAGATGTGTGGCTGAAGGATGGAAGTGTATTTTTAAGTCTGCCTTTTGTACAAAAATATACAGACATGGACGTATATATGGGAGAAAATCCTTCCAGAATCATTATACAGAATCAGTTTACCGGGGTAAATGTAGCAACTGCAAAAAAAGATACATATGTCCGTTATCGCGGAGGAATCAAGTCACCGGTTCTCACAGAGGTCAAGAAAGGCGATACTCTGACCTTCATGGAGGAATATGAAGAATGGGTGCAGGTTGCTACAATGGATGGATATATCGGATTTGTGAAAAAGAAAGATGTGTCTTCTCCGGAAGCAAAGGATTTTGAGAGAGACTTTCAGAAGGAAGAGTATCAGCACCTGGTTATGGAAGAACCGGTGAATCTGTCCTGGCATCAGGTGACGTCAGAAGAGGCTAATGCATATTTTACCGATGCAGTGGCAAATGTAAGCGGAGTAAATGTTATTTCTCCTACCTGGTTCTATTTGCAGGATACACAGGGCAATATTGCAGATATATCTTCTGCTGACTATGTAAAACAGGCGCATGATAAAGGAATGAAGGTATGGGGACTGATTGACAACTTTACCGCAGACGTAAGTACAACAGATACTTTGTCTCAGCTTTCTTCACGCCAGAATATTATCAGTCAGCTTATGAGCGCTGCGGAAAAAACAGGTCTTGATGGAATTAATGTGGATTTTGAAACGCTCAGTGAAGATGCGGGACCGCATTTTCTGCAATTTTTAAGAGAATTGTCTATTGAGTGTCATAAGAGAAATCTTGTACTGTCTGTGGATAATCCGGTACCTGAAGATTTTACCAGTCATTATGACAGAGAAGAACAGGGGGAGGTTGTAGATTATGTGATCATCATGGGATATGATGAACATTATGTAGGTTCAGAAGAACCGGGCTCTGTGGCTTCTCTTCCCTGGGTAGAAAAAGGGGTTGTGGATACTCTGGCAGAAGTACCGGCAGAACGGACCATTCTGGCAATCCCATTTTATACAAGACTCTGGAAGACAACCGGAGGAGCTTTGACAAGCGAAGCGATCGGAATGGATCAGGCACAGAATGTAATAAAAGAAAATAAGGCAGAGACTATATGGGACGGCAGTGTTGGCAGAATACTGCTTCTTATGAAAAAGACGGTTCCAGTTATGAAATATGGGTTGAGGATGCACAGTCTATTGCGGAAAAGGTAAAACTCATTCCGAAATACAAACTTGCAGGCGTAGCACAGTGGAAACTTGGATTTGAAAACAGCAGTATCTGGAAGGTGATCAGTGAAAATCTGAAATAACGGACATACATAAAAAAGCGTGGGAAAATTGTTCCCGACGCTTTTTTATAAAGAGATGGATTATAAAAAGGTCATAATTGGAAGGAGGCCGGTACTTTCGTACCGCGCGTATGAAAAAGAAAAATATTTGTATAGAAAGCACTGAGCTTTCTACATACCTTACTATAAAACATAAATGTGAAGAAATTGTGATATCAATTTGAAAAAAATATGAAAAACAGTGTTGCCTCTGACATAATATTTTTCAGATGATTTTGAAATATTTTCTGTCACAGTTACGGAACATTTCCATCCAGGCAAAATATAATTGTTTTTCTGCTTACAGTAAAGTTAAAATTTTTTCCATGTATCCTTAAAGAATAAAAGAAGCAGAGGGAAGATTTCCAGCCGCCCGGCAAGCATGTCGAAAATCATAACACTTTTGGACAGATAGGAGAAGGAACTGAAATTTCCCATTGGTCCTGCAACTTCAAGGCCGGGTCCAATATTATTCAGGGTAGCGGCAACTGTGGTAAAGTTGGTAACCAGATCAAAATTATCCAGTGAGACGATCAGGATAGAACCACAGAAGATCAGCAGATAAACACTGAGAAAAATATTGGTAGAGCGCAGCGTCTCATGTGAAACCGCCTTATTATCCATTTTCAGTTTTTTTACCGCATTTGGGTGAAGGTATAGCTGAAACTCCTTTCGGGCTGCCTTACAGAGAAGAACAACACGGGAAACCTTGATACCTCCTCCTGTACTTCCTGCACAGGCACCAACAAACATAAGCAGAACCAGAATCGTTTTTGACAGCGCAGGCCACTGGTTGAAATCTGTACTGGAATAACCGGTGGTTGTAATAATAGAACCAACCTGGAATGCTGACTGCTGGAAGCTTCTGCAAATCCGCTGAACATGTGGCGGGTATTCACTGCGATCAGAATTACGGAAGCAAGGATGATTCCAAAATAATACCGCACTTCTTCAAGCTTAAACGCCTGCTTAAATTTCCTTGTGAGGATCAGATAGTAGGCAGAAAAAATTCACACCAAATAAAATAATAAAAACAGTTGTTACCACCTGACAATAAGTGCTGTAGCTTGCCATACTGTCATTTTTGATTCCAAAGCCTCCGGTTCCGGCAGAACCGAAAGTAATACAAAGAGAATCAAATACAGGTACACCGCCAAGCAGCAAAAGGATGATCTGCAGGACAGTCATGCCCAGATAAATCGTGTAAAGTATTTTTGCAGTGGACTGTACTTTTGGGACAAGCTTGCTGACAGAAGGTCCGGGGCTTTCTGCTCTCATTAGGTTCATATGATATCCGCCTGCTAGAGGCAGGAGAGAAAGAAGAAAGACAAGCACTCCCATTCCGCCGATCCAGTGGGTAAAGCTTCTCCAGAAAAGGACTGATTTCGGAAGAATTTCCACGTCAGTCAGGATACTGGAACCGGTAGTGGTAAAACCGGATACTGTTTCAAAAATCGCATCAATGGGATGCGGAATCGCGCCGGAAAGTATAAAGGGGATCGCTCCGGTGATACTGAGAACAATCCAGCTGAGGGCAACTGCAATACAGCCGTCTTTTATATAAAATACTTTATTTTGAGGCTTCTTGTTTGTCAGGGGCAGACCAACGGCAAGACAGATGACAATGGAAACAAGAAAAGCTCCAAGGTCAGTTTCTCCATAAATAACAGCAGTCAGGCATGGAAGAACCATAAATATCGCCTGAAGATTAAATACCCATCCAACAATATAAAAAATAATACGGTAATTCATGACTGCACCCCTTATTTCTCAAGGATATCGCAGATATTGCGAAGTCCCTTGTGTGTAGTAGCAACAATTACATGATCTCCTACCTCTACGGTGTCATGGCCGCGGGGAATCCGTACAGATCCGTTACGGGTGAGGCAACAGATCAGAAGATTTTTTTTCAGCTTCAGTTCAGAAAGTGGAACACCTGTCACTGGTGAATGATCGTGTACTGCAAATTCCAGAGCTTCTGCCTGACTGTCCAGAATATGGTAAAGAGTTTCTACATTGCTGCCAATGGTATTCTGCATAGCCCGCACATAGCGGAGAATACTGTCTGAGGTTATGTATTTTGGGTAGATCACACTTCCCAGATCCAGATCGTCAATGACGTCTGTATAGGGCAGACGGTTTACCTTTGCCACTACTTTTGCATTGGAGCTTTTTTTGGCAAACAGAGAGAGAAAAATATTCTCTTCATCAAAATTGGTAAGCGTAACAAAGGACTCTGCAGTTTCCAGGCCTTCCTCCAGAAGAAGTGCGCGGTCCGTTCCGTCGCCGTTGATAATGGTGGCATCCGGAAGCAGATCGCTGAGAAATTCACAGCGATTCGGATCTTTTTCGATGATCTTTACATGGATTCGGGTATCAATCAGAGTTTTTGCAAGATAATAGGAAATAGTTCCGCCGCCTATGATCAGCGCATTTTTCACCTGGTTTGTCCGAAAACCTATTTTTTTGAAAAACAGGGCAGTATTCTGTGGAGTGGCAATAATAGAGACAAAATCACCGTCATGTATGATATAGTCGCCTCCCGGAATGGTAAGCTCATCTTTGTTTTCCACAGCACAGAAGAGAATATCGCACCGGAATTTTTCTGTGATCCGGGAAATGCTCATGCTGTCCAGATGAAATTCAGGAAGGACCTTAAATTTTAAAAGCTCTACCTTTCCTCTGGAAAAAGGATCAATTTTTATGGCAGCCGGAAAACGAAGCAGACGGGAAATTTCCTGAGCTGCAGCGTATTCCGGGTTAATGATCATGGAGATACCCAGCTTTTCTTTGATAAATCCGATTTCCTGACTGTAGATCGGATTGCGTACCCGGGCAATTGTCTGGCAGGAGCCGGTTTTCTGTGCAATCAGGCAGCAGAGAAGATTCAGCTCATCTGAAGCGGTAACGGCAATAAGAATATCGGCAGTGCTGATGCCTGCCTCCATTAATGTATTGATGCTGGCGCCGTTTCCTACAATACCCATTGCATCAATATCCTCAGTAACATCGTTGATCGTTTTTTCTACAGTATCGATAAGCGTCAGGTCAATTTCTTCCTCCTGAAGCTGCTCTGCAAGGGTACGTCCTACTTTTCCGCACCCGACAATTATGATATGCATGGTTTCCTCCATTATAAAAAATATTATATAAGCGTCCTTATTATAGCATTGTAGGAACAGTTTTTAAATAGGAAAAATCTTTTGACTTCATGAGTTTTCAGGAGATTTTTTGTGCTTTTTTAGAAAATCAGAATGAAATTAAAAGAAAAGAAATAGCTCCTGTTTCCAGATCATTGTTCTGACAGTTACTTTTAGCATATATATCAGAATCCCGAGATATAAACAGGACAAAATACCATTACAGAAAGTGACTTGGAATGCATGTTGTCCAGGTTTCTGTGAATAGAGTGGGTAGCAACAAAAAGATAGATCGATAAATACAGGGATTCCTGTGTGTTTTATGTGAGCAATTTATGGTATGATAAAGGGGCATAAGATAAAATACAGAAAACGGGGTGATGATTATGGATATGGAAACCGTAAATGAAACTGTTGAAAAGGTGGATCAGGGACTGGAGGAAATAGGACTTGGCGGAGTATCAGATAATATAAAGGAGATTTTGAATCTGAAAGAATATATGGCAGGTCAGATTCCTGCGATCGTAGGCTTTGGTCTGAAGGTGGTACTTGCGATTATTGTATTTTTTGTAGGAAGAAAACTGATACGCTGGGCGGTAAAGCTGATGAAGCGTTCCATGGAACGTGCGCGGCTGGACGAGGGTGTGGTGCAGTTTGCATGTTCCGCAGGTAAGGCAGTTCTGTATACCATGCTGATTTTTAATATTGCAGTCAGCCTGGGAGTAACGGAATCTTCGGTGGCAGCTCTCCTGGGTACAGCAGGTGTGGCCATAGGTCTTGCTCTTCAGGGAGGACTTGCCAATCTGGCAGGAGGAGTTCTTCTTCTGGTTTTTAAACCGTTTGTGGTTGGGGATTATATTATTCAAAACCAGCAGAATGGCTGTGAGGGAACCGTGGCAAGGATTGAAATGTGCTACACCACACTTCTTAGCATTGACAACAAAAAAATCGTGGTGCCTAACGGAACACTTTCCAACAGTACAATCATCAATGTCACAGCAAAAGAGACAAGAAAACTGGAAATAAAAGTAGGGATTTCCTATGAGTCGAATATTCAGAAGGCAAAAGAAATTTTGGAAAAAATTCTTCTGGAGGATCCGGACACCCAGGGGGACAGAAGCGAAATGGTGGTATTTGTGGATCAGCTTGCAGACAGCGCTGTGATCATGGGACTGCGCGTATGGTTCCTACGGATTCCTACTGGTCTGTGAAGTGGAGACTGAATCAGAAGATTAAAGAGGAGTTCGACGCTCAGGGAATTGTAATTCCTTATAATCAGATGGACATCTATGTACACCATAAAGATTAAATGTAAACTAAAATACAAATAAAGTTGACAATGTATCTTCCCTGTGTTAAAGTAAGACAGTCAAAATGTGTTACAGCAGGAGGAAAAGAGATGAATACAATGGCAGCAGCAAAAAGTAAAACCTATGATCTTGTTTATATTGCGGTATTTGCAGTACTGATGGCAGTCTGTTCCTGGATTTCAGTTCCTACAGCAGTTCCTTTTACCCTGCAGACCTTTGCAGTATTTATGGCAGTAGGTGTTCTGGGAGGACGAAGAGGTACCATGTCCGTTGCTCTTTATATTATTCTTGGAGCAGTGGGAGTTCCTGTATTTGCGGGAATGACAGGGGGAATCGGAATTCTCACAGGAACAACCGGAGGATACATTGTGGGATTTTTATTTTCTGCCCTTGTTATGTGGGCAATGGAAAAGATTCCCGGAAAAAAAGTGTAATACAGATTTTATCTATGGCTGTGGGCCTGATTGTATGCTATGCTTTTGGTACTGTATGGTTTATGGCTGTGTATATGAAACAAGCGGTCCGGTAGCCTGATGGCGGTTCTGGATGGTGTGTGATACCCTTTATTATTCCGGACATTATTAAAATCGTGATGGCATATGGTTTGTCCAGAAAATTAAAAAAGTATATCATGTAAGCAGAATCCGGGAACCTCCCCGGTTTTGTTATAATCAGGAGAGAATATGAAAGAAAAGCAAAACAGCATCTGCCTGCGCCCTCATCATGGTATGTGCCTGGCTTATTTTGAGGGCAGGGGTTACAGCCGGGAATTTGCAGAGCATATGGGAAAAATTCTGGATATTATGGAAAGAGATGCCAGGGTATCTTTAACAGTTGGGGGCGATGTAATCTGTTCTGCCTGTCCCAACCTGAAGGGGCAGGTTTGCGTGACTGCAGACCAGGTAGCGGAATATGACAGAAAGGTACTTCTGTTATGCGGATTACAGGAAAATGAAACCATTTCATTTGCTGAGTTTACAGAAAAAGTAGAAAAATTGATTTTACAGCCGGGAAAAAGAAAGGAAATCTGTGGAAACTGTCAGTGGGATGGAATCTGCAGTAGCAGAAAAAGCAGGTGGATAAAAGAATGAGGATGACAGAACAGGAACTGGAAGCTTATATCCGTCAGTATACAGAGCTGGAAAAAGAATGTATGAAAAGCAGGTTTCCGGAAAAATTCAGTAATGAAGAATTCTGGAATCAAAGAAGCAGAGAAAAGGACGGGTATATTCTGGAAAGCCGACAGTTTATGAAACCGGAGGACAAGATTGTTGTTGCCAGACAGGATCGCTTTAATAAGGTGAGAGCTCACAAGCACGATTATATTGAGCTTTGTTATTGTATGGTCAGGAATCTGTTATCAGAC
>ENA-OQAA01000882-OQAA01000882.1-human-gut-metagenome-genome-assembly--contig:-NODE-882-length-18152-cov-2.115451_pt1 | contig 18152 bp, 18 predicted proteins | sample MGYA00242489_ERZ504515 | MGnify/ENA primary metagenome ERZ504515 (study PRJEB26092, sample SAMD00036237) | human gut metagenome | host: Homo sapiens | study: EMG produced TPA metagenomics assembly of... | reverse complement strand
CAGGAAAAGGTGACGGTCATCATCAAGATATCTCTCCATGATCTGAGGTATAAGCATTGCCGTATCTATGTCCTGTTCTGTAACATCCGGATGAGACGAGCCAGAAAATTATCTGTATACCGGATAGAATTATCATAAGCATTTATCAGATTATCCTTATATTTCAATTCTGCATCTACCGGAAAATCAGGCAAAAAGAAAGCGTTGTTCGCCGGATAGCGTTCCCGATAATTAAAATGGGAACCATAGGTATGGAGAACGATAAATTGCTTGGAAGCATTTTCTGCCAACTCGGCGGCTACCAGTTTCAAAAGTTCATCGTCCGAAGGGTTGTAACTGCCATCTCCTGTATCTTCTTTAATGAAATCGCATATATCGGCTTCTTTTCCAAAGAAATCGATGAAAGAATGGTTATAGCGTTGATTGGAAAAGAAAGCAGTCCGGTAGCCCGCTTCCTTAAATGCTGTGATAATTCCTTTTTGCCGATAGATGGAATTGAAGTCGTGCGCCGTAACCGAAGACATCAGCATAGGGACACTTTTGTGTGTAGTATTGGATTCTGTCAGTACATGAGAGAAGGCTGTCAATCCTTTTATTTTGGTAAGTTCCGGATTCGTATTGCGGTTATACCCGTAAATAGACCAGTTAGCGGCACGGGATGTCTCTCCGATTACCATAACATAAACTTCCCTATTCTTCTCCGGACGGGTGGTTTTTGCCTGAAAAGTAAAATCTTTAGAGGTTTCCGCATAGTGTTGCGTCTGTGCAGTACGTTGGAAGGCAAGTGCAATATTATAACATACGTTTGCCGGATACAAATCCGATTTCAATTCATAACGGGCATCAAACAGATAAGCAGCTACTAATGAGAGAATGCCTGCAATGACCGTTATCCGGGCACGTTTACGTTCTCTGCGAACAAACGTTTCCGATAGTCTCCGTTTCTTGCTGACGGCCACCGCAGCCAAAACCAGCGCCGGTATATATAGCAGCACAACAATAATAATGGCGGGAATCAGGTTGTCCAGCAATTCCAAAGCTCACCGGGATTTGTTGTCACCAGATTGAGAAACATATCTACTGCAATAACAGACTGACCAAAAAGATATAACAATACAATCTGGAATGCTCCAAAAAACAGAAAAGGAAACAATAACCAAAAAGTCTTGCCACAATTTCCCGACCAACTCATTATCATATGATATATGGAGAATGGAAGCAATACATTGCACACCTTCGCCACAAGTGGCATAGGCTCAGTAAAACATAGTACGATATTGGGTACTATCAGAATTATCAAGAACAAGTAATATCAAGTTCTCTTGGTTTTCAAACCATTTTTGAATTTTTCTTAAAAAGCTTCATTGATATTTAAATATAAATCCGGTCTGGTGTTTGCCAAACCCTAAATCCAAACGTACATTCACCCTCTTTTTAAATTCCCAGCGATAGCCGAAGCCATAATTAGGAAGAATATGCTTCACGTCAAACTTGGAAAACTTTGGGAAAACAGTCCCCGCTCCTACCCATACAGCCACTCCGTTTCGTTTCCATACATGCTGGCGAAGCTCAATCTGAGCATCCATGGCACATTTGTCACGATAACGCCCTTCATAATAGCCACGCATGGAATACGAACTGCCTAAAGTTGCCAACAGTCCCCAAGGTGGATTTCCGTAATTGAGCAGTGTATGAAACTGCCCCGCCAGAACGCCGCCTTTCCATATGGTATGATAATACCTCGTATCCAGTTCTGTACTGCTGAAAGCATATTTATTTCCCAAAAATGCCGGACTGAAACGTTGGTCTATCCTCAAATAGTATCCTTTATACGCATTTGTCAGGAAGTCGCGCGAATCATAAAGCAACGATAAACCTACACTTAGATTCGTAGTACGCGTGCTCATGCCTTCCCACAATTCCGGTTTTTCAAAACCATGTCCGTATACATAATCGAATACAGTCATGGGACCTACGTAGAAATTACGTGCCAACCGGAACATAAAGTCCACTTTCATCTGTGCTTGAAAGCGGTCATAATCGCTCTCATTGTCACTGTTGGCACCATTGTCGTATCCAGCACCCCAATACAGACTGGGGAAAGAATAGAAATACAGATTGTAGTTCAAACGATACTTATCATGAGGAAACAAATGCGTTCCACGTACTCCCAACAGATAGAAGCCTACCGTAGAAACATCTCCGTACAATGAAACATTGGAAGGCGGCAGAATCGTATCGTTCCGGTCGGAACGGTAAAGCCCCGCAGCCACCAGTCCCAACCCTAATTTGGTATCGCTGGAGTAGTGCGGTCCGCCGATAATGTCTAAAATCGAATTTCTTTATTTTTCTTTTCTTTATTGGCATCGTTAAAATAATTCAGAAATTTTCTGAAAAAGTTCCGCTTTACAGGAACAGAATCAAGAATGATGGCAGAATCCATGTCTGCCGAAGTATTTGCTTCTGCCAAACGTGTTTGTGCATGCACAGCAGTTACAGTCACCAACAAGATTAAAGATAACAGACATCCTTTTAATTTTGTGTTCATTCTCTATTATTAAGAAAACCTCGAAACAAAGTTAGTTGTAAATAATTCATGTTACAACAATGTTACGGGGCTTTTTGTTTCCGTTTCTTCCTATTTAATGTCTGTTATTTCCTTAAAGTATTGTGGGCGTAAAGAAGCGACGGAAATAAACATTTATTCATTCTTATTTGTTAAGAACATATATCAACTTAAAAAAACGAATGATTATGTTAAAACGATTTTTATTTCCTACCAATCCGAATGGCGTTTTTATATCTGTTATATTATTAGTAGTCAGAATTGTATTCGGTATTCTGATGATGAATCACGGTATTGATAAATGGGCAAACTATCAGGAACTTTCTACGGTGTTCCCCGACCTCTCGGCATCGGCAGTCCCCTTTCTCTGGGATTGGCCATCTTTGGCGAACTGGCATGCTCAATGGCATTCATCATAGGCTTCTTATACAGATTGGCAATGATTCCTATGATATTTACGATGTGTGTGGCATTCTTCATTGTTCATGGCAATGATCCGTTTGCGGTAAAAGAACTTGCATTTGTTTATTTGGTGGTATTTGTATTGATGTATATTATAGGACCGGGAAAATTTGCCGTAGACCGCTGGATTTCCCAATCTCTTTCTCGCAAATAGAAATAAATAAGGCTCTTTTATTTTACAGAATACTGTTTTTTGCAGCTTTTTTAATGTCTATGTTATAAAAATGGTTATATTTGCACTAGTATATATAAATATTGAGATTTTATCTCAATAAAATACAGTAAAATAAAAGAAAGTTATTATGAAAAAGTTCAATTTGAAATTGGCTGCAACTGTAATGGTATGCGGTGCTTTTCTTTTCAGTTCATGTATCGGTTCTTTCGGATTGCATAGCAAGCTGTTGAGTTGGAACGAAGGTATTGGAAATAAATTTGTCAATGAGCTTGTTTACCTGGCATTCAATATCATTCCGGTATATGGTATATGCTATTTGGCAGATGCTTTGGTTATCAATTCTATTGAATTCTGGAGCGGAAGCAACCCTATGGCCAGCATTGGTGATGTAAAGAAAGTAAAAGGCGAAAACGGAAACTATCTGGTAGAAACTCTTGAGAACGGTTATTCCATTACAAAAGAAGGCGAAACCGCATCTATGGAATTAATTTACGATAAAGATTTGAATACCTGGAATGTAGTTGCAGAAGGCGTCAGCACTGAACTTTTGCAGATTAACAATGACGGTACTGCACAGATGACTTTACCAAACGGTGAAGACCTGACCGTTACTTTGGATGCGCAGGGGGTATCTGCTGCACGTCAGGCAACTATGGTCAATACCTATTACGCTGCACGTTAAGAGTTGAAACAAGATAAAACAGAAAGGCTGCGCAATGTTCGTCAAAGAACCGCGCAGCCTTTAGTTTTTTCAGACGGATATCCGCTTGGCATCAGAATGGATATCCTACCGCAAAATGAAATGCAAAATCGCGGCTGAATTTAGGATGTATAATAGGGAAATGCTCCTTTTTAGTGTTATACACCGGATTGACAGCTTTCATACCACCGTCAAAGCGCAGGACAAAGAAGTCCAGATCCAACCGTAGGCCCAATCCGTAGGCTACGGCTATCTGCTTATAGAACTTATTGAATTCAAACTTCCCGCCCGGCTGGTCTTTGTAATCGCGCAAGGTCCAGATGTTGCCCGCATCCACAAAAATCGCTCCTCTGAACTTCCAGAAAAGGCGTGTGCGGTATTCGATACTTGCATCCAACTTAACATCTCCCGACTGATTCATGAAGTTTCCGTCACCGGGAAACACACCGGGGCCCAAATCACGTACCGACCAGCCGCGTACACTGTTTGCACCACCGGAGAAATAACGCTTTTCAAAAGGCACAATCGTTGCATTGCCGTAAGGAACGGCTATGCCGGCTCCCACATGAAATGCAATGGAATTGCGGTTGTCTATAACGATATTCTTGGCAAAATCGAAATCCCCTTTGACATATTGTGCGAATGGAATACTCAACAATGAATACTCCCCGTCTTCATTCTTCTTCATGTTTGTCATTCTGGCAAAAGCATACAGAAGATTACCGGCAGACTCAAAATTAAAGCGAATAGAATATGAGTTGCCGATGATTGCATTATTCATCAGGGCTTGTCCTGCGCTATTGTATGTATAGCTGTATCCTGTGCGGACAATCAGACGGTCGTCGTAGTTGTATTTTAAAATATAGTTCTGTTCGTTATTCAAATATTTGTCGCGGAACTCCTGCGAAATGGAAGGCATATACAGGTAGTTGATATCCAGCAAATCAATGCGATGCTGAGCACGCTGACGTTGCAATCCCCATTTGTAACTCCAATTAGCAGAAGCAATGATGCGTGAAAACTCCGGACGTATCTGATAATTATACTGTACGCCAAATTCCGTAGTAGCACGTATCTTCCTCCGGAAGTCGTTGGAAAGAAACGGAAAGAGAACCGCGGAAAGTTGATCGTTGCTTCCGCCCTAATTCCGTGTAGTCCTCGTGGTTATATCCGCCTTGCAAACCAGATACCGCTTCGTAAGCCCCCCGCAACTTTATCATAAAAGTCTCGGAACCCTTGAACATATTCCGGTTCTGAAATGATACGGATGCGGCAGCTCCCAAATCTCCTGCGGAGTTGGTTCCTTCCAATTCAAATGATACGGACTGGTATTTGCTCTTTGTCAGCATTACGTAGGCATTCAATTTGGCTGTATCGCTACCTGAGTTTCAAAGAAACGGATATTGGTATATTTCAATGCCTGCAAACGTCCGAAATTGGAATAGGTACGTTGCACATCCGGTTCGTTGTACAAACTGCCCGGCACAATACTCAGATTATTGGTCAGCACCTTCGGGCGCAAATAAAGTTTATCCTTATAATATATGGGAAAACCCTTGTAATGTACGGAGTCGTTGATTTCTATGCTGCTCAAAGCAGATGATTCCAACACATTATAATCCGTTATAAAATTTACCTTGTTGATGTAGTACTGCCGATGATTTTGCGGGCTATCGTCATTGTGCTGCCGAAAAGGCGCCAGATGCATGGTTACATCCACCTGGTAGGTATTCCTCACCGTATCTGCCGTATAAGAAATATATTCCTTATTGAATTTATAATATCCGTTACGGAGAAGATTGTCCGTAATGCGCTGACGTTCTGCATCCAAACGGTTTACATCGAAATACATTCCTTCCGTCAGATAAGTACCTGCCGAATCCTGCCGCATATATTCTCTGATTTTCTCGTCTCTGATATCGTATTTAAGAGAGCGAATCTTATAAGGTTTCCCACTGGACACCTTATAGGTCAGCTTCAGCTTCTTCTTCTTCTTTATTTGTACAACCGGTTCTACGGTGGCGCTCATATAGCCCATATTTTGTACGGCTTTTTTCATTTCTTCACCGGAGTGCTTCGTTTCTTCTTCCTTATAGATGACCGGAGCGTCCCCTATGCGCCGCAAAGTACGGTTTATCCAACGTGCAGAGTCTCTGCCCGACCAGTTATAGACATACAACTGTGTCTTTATCAGACTGAACCATTTGGCATTCGGATTCTGGCGGACATACATCGATAGGCCTGAAGGCTTGATTTCCCTGTTGTCCGTCTGTATGCGCACCTCGTCCAACAAATATGAACCTTCCGGCACATATTTCGTGGCAGAACATGAAGCTAATAAGAGTACGGCGGTAGCAAATAGTGCGTAACGAAAGCCTTTCTTCATACTAAGTTATTAATTGCGCATAAAATACTGCAAATATAGAAATAATCATGTACTTTTGCCAAATAAAACCGAACAACTTATGGCACTGAGCAAGAATCGCATTAAATATATCCGTTCACTGGAATTGAAAAAGAATCGCAAAGCCGATAAAGTATTCCTGGCAGAAGGCCCGAAACTGGTAGGAGATTTGCTGGGGCACTTCCGTTGCCGCTTCCTGATTGCAACTGCCGAATGGCTTTCCGCCCACAGGCATTTGGCTGTGGAAGATGTGACCGAAGTTTCCGAAGAGGAACTTTCGCGCGCCAGCCTGCTGAAAACTCCCCAACAGGTACTCGCCGTGTTCGAACAGCCGGACGAATCTGTGGATATTTCCGTCATAAGCCGCTCCCTTTGCCTGGCATTGGACGATGTGCAGGACCCCGGCAATTTGGAACAATCATCCGCCTTGCCGACTGGTTTGGAATCGAACATATCTTCTGTTCGCCCAACACGGTGGATGTCTACAATCCTAAAACCGTACAGGCTACCATGGGCGGCATCGCACGGGTGAAACTACATTATACTTCCCTGCCCGAACTGATTGCTTCACTGGAAGACATACCGGTATACGGCACTTTCCTGGACGGAGAAAACATGTATACACAACCGCTTTCGGCGTACGGACTGATAGTAATGGGGAATGAGGCAACGGCATAGGAGATGAAGTGAAACGGCTCATCAACCGGAAACTGTACATTCCCAATTATCCGGCAGAACGCGAAACATCCGAATCTTTGAATGTTGCCATTGCTACCGCAGTAGTTTGTGCCGAGTTCCGGCGGCAGGCAGCAATGTTGCAGTGTCAAAATTAGGGAAATAGACAGGCATTAGTCCGCAACTTCCGTCAATAAAGGATGGCGGAGTTATTAATAAATTCCGAGAAGCGTTTGTCAAGGAGAAAATTGTGTCAGGTTCTTTCAACTCGTTTTGCGTTAAAAGAACGATTGCTCCCGGCAGCCATTCCACATTTTCTATCTCTTCGGTCAATGGAAATAAACGTACAACCATCCCCTCTTCCGTCTCTATCGCATATTGTTTGAGATAACCGTATGCGGGCAGGAATAAAAAATGTGAAGCGAAACGTTTCATTGTTTTTCAGTGGTTTGGCGCAATCTTGGACGCGGACGCCTTTCAGAGCGTTGACGGATGGTATCTTTCTCTTCACTCTGCCGCTTCAGTTCTGCCGGTTTGCCCGGAACGGGGTCTTTCTTCAGTTCTTTGTCGCCTGCCTCAAGCTATCTGCCGGGGCCTTGAACAAGGTATCCTTTGCATGGTAGCGCATCAGCTGATGCGGTCTGCCAATACATCCCGTGTGGATTGCTGTGCAGGATAATAGATAAAGCCTCGTATTTCTTTTATTTCTCCCAATGTGTCGGCAAATAAAGAAATAGTCTCCGTGCCCGATTGCTTTACCTTGAGCATATCGTTCAGCGTATCTTTGGCATAAAGAACCTGCATTGCCATTAAAGGTGCATGCAGACTGTCGGGTGTTCCGTTCAGGAAACGGAAACGGACTGTCCAACGCAGCGTATCTCTGTCCTTGAAATTGGTGTCCGAAGGAAGTGTGAAAGTCAGTTTGTTATCCATCGGAGTTCCGGTAAGATAACAGATGTGCCGGCCTCTCCATACGTCTATACTGTCGCCCGGAGAAGATTCTTTGGGCTTGTTGTCGCGCAAGGCTATTAAATGATTGATGCCGTCCCTCTCGGCTTTCAACCGCTGGTTTACTTTTTCGTAGACTTTTGTAAGGGCATCCGGATGGCGGGCATACCACACCATGGAAGTATCGAAGTCGGCCTGGGTAATGCCGTGTTTCCTGTAAACCGATTCAATGTACAGCACACGCTTATAACTTTCGCTGTAAGGAACCTCCTCTCCCATTGCCTTTGCTATGTGGAAGTCATAAAGTACGTTTTCCATTTTGGCGTCCGATATAACCGTATCAGGTCTTTTAACCTGACATGCCGTCAGACCGAACGCCAGAAGGATTACGCTATAATACCATTGAATCCGCCTTTTCCTTTTCATGATTTCTTTATAACATGATAGGAATCATTCAAATACTTACTGTAGAAGAGCAACAGCGCTATGATACCGCAACTGATTGCCGCATCGGCAAAGTTGAAAATCGGGCTGAAGAAGATGAAATGGTCTCCACCTATGAACGGCATCCACGCAGGCCAGTTTGTTTCGATAATAGGGAAATAGAACATATCGACCACTTTACCGTAGAGCAGCGGAGCGTATCCGCCGCCTTCGGGCATAAAGGTTGCCAGTTGCGAATAGGTGCTTTCATTAAACAGCACTCCGTAGAATACGCTGTCGATGATATTGCCCAGCGCACCCGTCAGGATGAGCGAGACACAGACAATAAACCTGTTTTCATTCCATGCTTTATGAACTTGTACAGGAACCAGCCTATCACTCCTACCGCAACGATTCGAAATGAAGTAAGAACAATTTCCCGAATATCTCCAAACCGAAAGCCATACCGTTGTTTTCGGTAAAATAAATGTAAAACCAATCGGTGATGCGTATGCTCTCATGCCAATACATGTGCGTCTTTACAATCACCTTGATTACCTGATCGATAATCAATACCGAGAAAATAACGAGTAAGGCTATCCGCCCTTTCGTGAAAAAAATCTTCATCCTTATTTCTTGCCGTTGTTTTTAGCTTCGATGCTCAATGTAGCATGAGCACTGCACGCAGACGTTCGGCAGGAATCAGCTTGCCTGTTTCGCGACAGATACCATACGTTTTGTTCTCGATGCGTACCAAAGCGGCCTGCAATCCTTGGATAAACTTCAACTGGCGTTGTGCCAGACGGGTCGTTTCTTCCTTGGACAAGGTGTTTGCCCCTTCTTCCAGCACTTTGTACGTTGGAGATGTGTCGTCGGTATCATTACCGTCCGCACCTGTCAGGCTGGCTTTCAGCAACTCATAGTCGCGTTGCGCCAACTCCAACTTTTCCAGAATAATGGCACGGAATTCTTCCAATTCCGCATCCGAGTATCTTGTCTTTTCTGCCATAACTTTACGTGTTTAATCGTTAGTATTAATAATTCATTCTTTCACAACGCTTACATACAGTCTGAAATCGTCGAATTCGAGTTCCGTTCCGCCTTCCACATTGTCTATCAGCTTCAGTGATGTTCCTAAAACCTGGTTACAAATATAGTCTTTATATTCATTTACCGCATCATCCGTTTGCGGATTTTTTGATAATGTAATCTTTATTTTGTCCGTTATCTCAAAGCCGCTCGACTTGCGGATATTCTGGATACGGTTCACCAATTCGCGGGCAATGCCCTCGCGGCGAAGCTCTTCGGTGATGGTAACTTCCAAAGCTACAGTCAGCTTGCCTTCATTGGCCACCAGCCATCCCGGAATGTCTTCACTGAAGATTTCCACATCGGATGTCTCGATTACGGCTTCCGCACCGTCCAGATTCAGCGTATAGGAACCGTTCTTTTCCAGCTCGGCAATGGCTTCCTGCGGCATTCCGGCAACGGCTGCGGCAACGGCTTTCATCTGCTTGCCGAATTTCGGGCCCAGCTTCTTGAAGTCGCACTTCACTTTCTTCACAAGCACACCGGCTGCACCGTCCACAAACTTGATTTCCTTTACGTTCACCTCGTTCATGATAAGTGTTTTTACGGCTTCGATGTGGCGCGTTGCTCTTCGTCCACTACCGGAACCATGATGCACTGTAGCGGTTGGCGGACTTTGATGTTCACCTTACGGCGCAGCGCCAATACCATAGAAGTAACGTCCTGTGCCATTTGCATGCGTGCTTCCAGCTCCTTGTCTATCATCTCTTCCTTGCATTCGGGGAATTTTGCCAGATGAACGGAGACAACGTTGTCGCGTCCGGTAGCTGCCGTCAAATCCGAATAGAGCATATCGGCATAGAACGGAGCAATAGGCGCCATCAGTTTGGCTACGGTTTCCAGACACGTATAGAGCGTTTGGAACGCGGACAGCTTATCCTGCGTCATGCCGCCGCCCCAGAAACGTTTACGGTTCAGGCGGACATACCAGTTGGAGAGATTGTCGTTCACGAAGTCCGAAATCAATCGTCCGGCTTTGGTAGGCTCATATTCGTTGTAGCAGTTATCCACATCCTTCACCAATGTGTTCAGTACGGAGATAATCCAGCGGTCTATTTCCGGACGTTCCGCCATGGGCACATCGGCTTCCTTGTATTCAAATCCGTCCACGTTGGCATAGAGGGCAAAGAAAGAATACGTATTATATAAGGTTCCGAAGAATTTGCGGCGCACCTCTTCCACTCCGTCTACGTCGAATTTCAGGTTGTCCCACGGAGAAGAATTGGTAATCATGTACCAGCGCAAGGGGTCGGAACCGTATTTCTCGATGGTAGAGAACGGGTCTACGGCATTGCCCAAACGCTTGGACATCTTGTTGCCGTTCTTATCGAGTACCAGACCGTTCGATATGACGGCTTTATAGGATATGCTGTCGAACACCATTGTGGCGATGGCATGCAGGGTAAAGAACCAGCCGCGTGTCTGGTCCACACCTTCTGCGATGAAATCGGCGGGATATACCTGGTGGCTGTCCAACAGTTCCTTGTTCTCGAACGGATAGTGTATCTGCGCATACGGCATGGAGCCGGAGTCGAACCATACGTCAATCAAATCCGATTCGCGCTTCATGGGTTTGCCGGCTTTGGAAACAAGGACAATATCATCTACATAAGGACGGTGAAGGTCTATCTTGTCGTAGTTTTCCTGTGTGTACACGCCCGGCTGGAAACCTTTGTCCTTATAAGGATTGGATGACATCAGTCCGGCGGCAACGGATTTCTCTATCTCGTTGTAAAGTTCCTCTACGGATTCGATACATTTTTCCTCGTCACCGTCTTCCGTGCGCCAGATAGGCAACGGAGTACCCCAGTAGCGCGAACGGCTCAGGTTCCAGTCGTTCAAGTTTTCCAGCCACTTGCCGAAGCGTCCCGTACCGGTACTTTCCGGTTTCCAGTTGATGGTCTTGTTCAACTCTATCATACGCTCCTTGCAGGCGGTACTGCGGATAAACCAGCTATCCAACGGGTAGTACAACACCGGTTTGTCCGTACGCCAGCAATGCGGATAGTTGTGCACGTGCTTCTCTATCTTGAATGCCTGGTTGGCACCTTCATCATCATACATATATATATGTCGAGAGTCTCGGCGCCTGAGCGGCTTTTTCGTCATACTTACCGTTGACGGTGAATTGCGGGTCGTAGGCATTCTTCACCCAGCGTCCCTGGTATTCTTTGTAGGCGTCTACATCGACACACTCTTTTACGAATCTTTCGTCCAGCTCGTCCAGCAGATAGAACTTACCGGTGAGATCCACCATGGGACGGGTCTCGCCGCGCTTGTTAATCATGAACAGAGAAGGAATGCCTGCCGCACGGGCTACGAAAGCATCGTCCGCGCCAAATGTGGGAGCGATGTGTACGATACCCGTACCGTCTTCCGTGGTTACATAATCGCCGAGGATTACACGGAAGCCTTTGTCGCTGACGCTCCAATTGCCGTCGTTGTCCACCTCTACCGGTTTCACCCACGGAATGAGTTGTTCGTATTCCATTCCTGCCAGGTCCGGACCTTTGTATTCACCTACAATCTTGAACGGGATAAGTTTGTCTCCCGGCTTATAATCCTCTAATGCAAGCTCTTCCGCTTTTTTATTGAAGTGAGTATAGAGCAATGCTTTGGCAAGTACCACGGTCATCTTCTCGCCCGTATAGCCGTTGTAGGTCTGTACGGCCACATAGTCTATTTTCGGGCCTACGCAGAGAGCGGTGTTCGAGGGCAGTGTCCACGGAGTCGTAGTCCATGCCAGGAAATAAGGAGTACCCCACTCCGCCATTTCGGGTTTCGGGTTCTTCATCTTGAACTGTCCCACTACGGTTGTATCCTTTACATCGCGGTAGCAACCGGGCTGGTTCAGCTCGTGCGAGCTCAAGCCTGTTCCCGCAGCCGGTGAATACGGCTGTATGGTATATCCTTTATAAAGGAGTCCTTTCTTGTGAAGTTGCTTCAACAGCCACCACAGCGTTTCGATGTAACGGTTGTCATAGGTGATGTAGGGATTCTGCATATCCACCCAATAACCCATTTTGTGGGTAAGGTCTTCCCACTCCTTAGTAAATTTCATTACATCCTTGCGGCAGGCGGCATTGTATTCGGCAACGGAAATAGTCTTGCCAATATCTTCTTTGGTGATGCCGAGCGCCTTTTCCACACCCAGTTCCACAGGAAGCCCGTGCGTGTCCCAGCCGGCTTTGCGCTTCACCTGGAAGCCCTTCATGGTTTTGTAGCGGCAGAAAATATCCTTAATGGAGCGCGCCATTACATGGTGAATACCCGGCATGCCATTGGCCGAGGGCGGTCCTTCGAAAAACACGAAAGAAGGACAACCTTCACGTTCTGTCATACTCTTGGCGAAAACCTGGTTTTCGTCCCATTTCTTCAACACTTCCTTGTTTATTTCCGAAAGGTCAAACTTTGAATATTCGGCAAACTTCTTACCCATCTTGATATTTACGATTTGACTATTTACGATTTACTATTTTTCCTGAAGATAGCCCGGAAAGGCTTTTCCGGTGCTTTCCTCTTTATTTTAAGGGTGCAAATTTACAAAAAAGTTAGAGAAAAGAGATTTTTGAGCGGATAATTTTAAGATGAGCCGCCCGCGTCTCTCGCTTTACTTCTTCATTTTCACTTCATACAAGTCGTTTCTGCGATCTTTCAGGTTGCGGACGCTGCCATAAGTGTGCAGTTCGTTGAGCAAGTCCAGATCCACATCGGACACCAGAATCATTTCGGTGTTCGGAGTTGCCTCGGCACGCTTTCCGTCGGTAGGGAAAGCGAAGTCGCAGGGGGTGAACACACCCGACTGGGCATACTGTATGTCCATGTTGTGTACACGGGGAAGGTTGCCCACACTGCCTGCTATGACCACAAAACACTCGTTTTCGATGGCGCGGGCATGGGCGCATACCTTAACGCGCGAATAGGCGTTCTGTGTGTCGGTAAGGAAAGGAACGAACAGTATCTGCATGCCCTGGTCTGCCATGATGCGCGAAAGTTCCGGGAACTCCACGTCATAACATATCAGCACACCGATTTTGGCGCAGTCCGTATCGAACGTCTGCAAGGATTTGCCGCCACTCAATCCCCAGCTCTTGATTTCGTCAGGAGTGACGTGTATCTTTTCGTACATTTCGTACGTTCCGTCGCGGCGACAAAGGAAACCTACGTTGTACAAACGTCCGTCCTCTTCCTTGATAAGCGGCATGCTGCCCGTAATGATATTGATGTTGTAGCTGATGGCCAGCTTCACAAACCGCTCTCTGATTTCGTTGGTGTAAGCCGCCAGTCCGCGGATGGCTTCCGACTCTCCCTCGTCATTGAATTTGGCCATCAGCGGCGCATTGAAGTATTCGGGGAAGAGAACGAAGTCGCTCTTGTAGTCGGAAACGGCATCTACGAAGAACTCCACCTGCTCGAACAAATCGTCCAGCGTCTTGTAAGTACGCATCTGCCACTGCACCAGACCGACGCGCACCGTCGTTTTCGGACTTACATACTCCTGTGTAGGTGCCTGGTAATAGATATTGTCCCATTGCAGCAGGCAGGCATAATGCTTGGATTCCTCATCGTTGGGAAGATAGTTGCGCATCACCTTGCGTACATGGAAGTCGTTGCTCAACTGGAACGTCAGCACCGGGTCGTATATCTCCTTCTGCTTTACCTTATCTATATATTCCTTAGGGCGCAACTGGTCGGCATACTTATGATAGTTGGGGATGCGCCCGCCGAACATGATGGCTTTCAAATTCAGTGTTTCGCAGATTTCCTTGCGGTATTCGTACATACGGCGTGCCAGGCGCAGTCCGCGGTATTGCGGATGGATAAACACTTCGATGCCGTAAAGGATATTTCCTTTGGGATTGTGCGTATTGAAAGTTTCCTTGCCCGTAACCTGGGCATAGGTGTGGTCGTTCTTCACATCGTCGTAATTCACGATAATGGAGAGTGCACACCCCACTATCTTTTCATCGACCACCGTTACAATCTGCCCTTCCGGAAAGATGCGGATGAGTTTCTCTATCTGCTTGTGCGTCCAGAAAACATCGCTTCCATCCGAATAAACGCGTGTGAATGATTGTGCCAACTGGTCGTAATCTTCTATCTGCAGGTTACGTATCTGTACCTTATTAATTTTAATTTCGTCCATAATTTTCGTGTTATACCTGAGTTTAAAACGGTGCAAAGTTACAGTTTTACTTATACATTAATCCTATGGGATATGATTTTTTCCTACCTTTGCTGCCAAAACAACATTTATCTCTGTAAACGTTAAACATAGATTGAGACATGCAAAGATTTATTACACTGGCATTCAACACCTTGCTTTTGCTATCGCTGAATGCGGCAACTCCCGAAACACATTACACCGTCATTGTTTCACTCGATGGTTTTCGCTGGGACTATCCCGACATGTATAAGACTCCCAACCTGGACCGTATGGCGGCAGACGGGGTAAAGGCCGTGATGCTTCCCTCCTATCCTGCCTCTACGTTTCCCAATCACTATACGCTTGCCACGGGATTGGTTCCCGACCATCACGGCATAATCAACAATACTTTTTGGGATGTAAAGAACAGACGCCAGTATTCCATGGGCGACTCCGCCACCCGCAACAACCCGGAATACTATTTGGGGGAACCGATATGGATAACGGCTCAGAAACAAGGTGTGAAAACCGGCAATATGTATTGGGTAGGCTCGGATATTGCGATTAAAAAGTCTCATCCCACTTATTACAGACCTTGGAACGCCAAGCCTTTTCTGACTTTTGAACAACGGATAGACACGGTGCTCACCTGGTTGCAAAAGCCCGAACCAGAGCGTCCCAGACTCATCATGCTATATTTTGAAGAGCCCGACGGAAGCGGGCATCACAACGGCCCGTGCAGTTTGCCTACCGGTGCGGTGGTCCAACACATGGACAGCCTTGTGGGGGTATTAAGAAAAAAGATAGAAGCTCTTCCTTTCGGCGGGGACATCAATCTTATCATCACGTCGGACCACGGCATGACCGACATCAGTCCCGAACGGGTTGTCAACATAAACGATTATGTAAAACCGGAATGGTGCGAAGTGATAGACGGACGTACACCAACTTCCATATTCTCGAAACCGGAATACCGCGACTCTATCTGCAATGCTCTGAAAAAAGCGGCTCACATCCGTGTGTGGAAAAAAGAAGAGATTCCCGCCGAACTGCATTATGGCAGCAGCGACCGTATAGGCGATATCGTAGTGGCTCCAGAACTGGCTGGCAGTTTACGGACGTGGCACGCGACACCAAAGGCGCTCACGGATATTTTCCCCAAAGCCCCGACATGCAGGTTATGTTTCGGGCCATCGGACCTGATTTCAAGAGAGGTTACATATCCGGAGGATTTGTGAATGTGGACATCTACCCGCTATTGTCGCATCTTCTGCAAATTGTTCCGGAAAAGACAGACGGACGGTTCGAACGGATAAAGGACATATTACGGTGACAAACAGTTTGCTTATAATCAAACAGATACGTGTACCAGTTTATTCCACGCTTTGGTACGAGCCGTACCTTAGTAAGGTACACGCCGTACCATTAGGTGAAAGTCGTCGTACCACCTAATGGTATGAGCCGTACCACCGGGTGGTAGGCACCAAAAGTCCGGGACTTCAGACACAAAAGGCTGTGCAATTCCTTTCAGATGAACTGCACAGCCTTTTATATTCTGCCGAATTGAAGTTCCTGCGGACTTATTTCTTTTTCTTCCAAAGTTTGGTCATATCTTCCAGCGTCTTGCCTTTCGTTTCGGGTACGAGCTTCCACACGAAGAGGGCGGCTGCCACGCAGATAATCCCGTAAAGGGCATATGCAAACATATGGCCGAACTTATCGCCCATCTCCCCGAGACGCATATTGTACATCGGCAGGAAAGTAGACGAAACAATAAAGTTGAAAATCCATTGGAATGCCACCGCAATAGCTACCGCAGCGCCACGGATGGTATTCGGGAAGATTTCGGCAATCAGTACCCAGCAGATAGGTCCCCAGCTGAACATGAACGAAGCGCTGTAAACCATGATGCTGATAACGGATATTATTGCCGGCAGTCCGGTTACGACGTTGCACATAGCCACACCGAAAGCTCCTATCGCCATACCGACAGAGCCGGAAATAAGCAGCGGCTTGCGTCCCCATTTCTCAACCGTGAACACAGCCAGCAAGGTAAAGAGAATATTGACAACGCCCATGAGCACAGTTTGTACCATCGGATTGGCCATGCCCATCGTCTCGAATATGCGCGGAGCGAAATAAAGCACGGCATTGATGCCGACAGCCTGCTGGAATACGCTCAGCATGATACCGATAAAGATAACCATCCAACCGTAGGTAAAGAGTCTTTCTGTCTTTTCTTCGGTAGTTGCCTTGATTTCCGCAAGGATTACCTTTGCCTGAGAAGCGCCGTTGATACGGCTCAACACATTCAGCGCCCTTTCGTCCTTACCGCACATGGCAAGATAACGCGGTGTTTCCGGCACCAGCAACACCAACAGAGCAAACAGTCCGGCAGGAACAGCTTCGCTGACGAACATCAGCCGCCACCCCGTCTCCGTGGTCCATGCGGCAGCTTCGGGATTCATTATCTGATTTACTCCGTTAACGAGGTCTATCACCGGATTGGCATGACTGCCCAGAATAAGGAAGTTGACAAAGTAAACTACCAACTGACCGAAGATAATGGCAAACTGATTCCACGATACCAGTGTTCCGCGAATGTTGCTCGGAGCGATTTCGGCAATGTACATCGGACAAATGGCGGAAGCCAGCCCCACACCTATACCGCCCAAGACACGGTAGAAATTGAAAGCCACCAGAAGAGAATAGGAAGGAACGCCATGTTCAAAGAACAGGAATTCGGGATAATAGGAACCCAGCGCCGACAAGAAGAACAGGATACCTGCCAAAAAGAGAGAGTTTTTGCGGCCCAATCCGGAAGCGAAAAAGCCGGAAACGGCGCTACCTATGATACAGCCTATCAATGCGCTGGATGATGTGATGCCGTGTATCGCGTCTGTGTATTCAAAATCGGCTCCCATGAAGAAAGCTTGAAGTCCCTTTTCTGCGCCGGAGATAACTGCCGTATCGTAGCCGAAAAGCAGACCGCCAATGACAGCCACGAGCACAATCGAAAAGAGATAGAGCTTGCTGCCTTTTTCTGTATAATTCATGATAATAGTGGTTAGGAGTTAGTGATGAGCGGTTAGTGATTAGTGATGAACGATGAACGATGAGTGATTAATGGTCAGTAATTTAGTGATAATTGCTTATTCCCCATCTTTTATCACTAACCAATAATCGCTAATCACTCATCGCTAACCACTAACCGCTATTTATCAGCAATACATATTTACGATTGCTTCGTACAATTCTTGTTTGCCGCTGGTCTGTTTCGGTTCGCCGTTAGCTTTTGCGTAGGCTACGACATCTTCCAGTGTCAACTTGCCTTCCTCGAATTCCTTACCCTTGCCGCTGTCGAAAGAAGCGTAGCGGTCGGCAAGCATCTTCTTGTAAGGAGACTCTTCGAGCAGTTTGGCTGCGCTTTCCAATGCACGTGCCATTACGTCCATACCTGCGATGTGAGCAATGAAGATGTCCTCAAGGTCGGTGGAGTTACGGCGTGTCTTGGCGTCGAAGTTTGTACCGCCGTCGCCGAAGCGCCGTTGCGGATAATTTGCA
>ENA-OQAA01000881-OQAA01000881.1-human-gut-metagenome-genome-assembly--contig:-NODE-881-length-18170-cov-2.682924_pt1 | contig 18170 bp, 22 predicted proteins | sample MGYA00242489_ERZ504515 | MGnify/ENA primary metagenome ERZ504515 (study PRJEB26092, sample SAMD00036237) | human gut metagenome | host: Homo sapiens | study: EMG produced TPA metagenomics assembly of... | reverse complement strand
GGCAGCTACAGGATGTATGGCAGCGATTGAGGCGGAAAGATTCTTGTTAAATTAAAAATTGGGAATTAGAATAAAAATAGGGCTGCGCAATACAAGTGTTGTATAACAAACACCGCGCAGCCCTATTTTTTTATTCTCAATTTTTAATTTTAGAAGTTTATCCTATCTTACTTATCTTCTTCAGCTTTTCCTCGTCGATAATTTTGATTTTTCTTCCGTCAATGGTAATCAGGCGTTCCGCAGCAAATTGTGAGAGGGTGCGGATAGCATTGGATGTTGTCATATTGGAAAGGTTGGCTAAATCTTCACGGGACAGGTAGATACTTAAAGTAGAACCGTCTTCTTCCAGGCCATAGCTTTCTTTGAGGAAAATAAGCGATTCTGCCAGACGGCCGCGGATATGCTTTTGGGTGAGGTTCACCGTACGTTCGTCGGCAATACCGAGGTCAATGGACAATCGTCTGATAAAGAACATCGCCAGTTCATTGTTTTGCGATAGTAATGTCATTATGGCAGTCATGGGTATCAGACAGACCAATGACGGTTCAAATGCACAGGCAGCGGTTACATAATCCGCTTTGGCAAAATAAGGGCGATATCCGAAATACTCAGTGGGCTTGATCATACGGATAATCTGGCTTCTTCCGCCCACACCGTCTTTATAGATTTTGACTTTTCCATTCAGCAGACACATCAGGCAAGTAGGTGTCTCGCCTTCACAATGGATAATTTCGTTCTTCTTATAATTCTGAAGCGTAAAATGGTTGGCAAGAAACTCTCGCTGTTCTTCATTCAGAGGTGACCATATATCGGGAATCAACTCCGGAACATTAATATCGGATAAATTTATTTTTACCATAAATGCTGCAAAACTGTGTTGTACAGCACAAATGTAAAAAAGAAAAAATTAAAAATGACACATTTGTATCAAAAAAAGTGCAAGGAAAGGGGGAAGGAATTTTAAATTATGAATGATGAATTACCGTTTGGCATGACAATGCGGCAGGTCATCATTCATAATTTGAAGTCGGTTTATCAGCAAAGCCGTTCATTTATCATTTGGTGAACAGCAGTTCCCTGTACTTCGGCAACGGCCATATCTCATCATCTATTTCCATTTCAAGATTGTCGATATGCTCGCGGATGCTTTCCAGGTAGGGGCGTACTGTTTCTTCGTATGCAAAGGCCTTGTCTTTGTAATTGTCCATGTGGTTGGCAACCTTGCGGGCTTCCGTCATTTCACGTACCTGCATTTTGATGGCTGTTACGCGGTGGGAGATTTCACGTATCAGCTCCTTGCGGTCAGCGCTGAGTATTTCATACTCTTCCGGAGTGAAAGTTTCGCGCAGTCCACGCAGGTTTTCCAGCAAACGGTTCTGGTAGATAACGGCAGTCGGTACGATATGGTTGATGGCAAGATCGCCTAAAACGCGGCTTTCAATCTGTACTTTCATTGTGTACTTCTCCAATTCCACTTCAAGACGGCAGGCCAGCTCCGTTTCGTTGAAGATGCGTTCGCCGATGAGCACGGAACGTGCCTGGTTGTCCATATAACGCATCAAGCTTCCGCACATGGCAGATATTGGTCAGTCCGCGTTTGGCAGCTTCCTGTTTCCATTGTTCGGAATAGCCGTCTCCTTCAAAACGGATGGGTTCCGAGGCGATGATTGTTTCTTTCAGAATGCGGAAAATGGCTTCGTCCTTGCCGACACCCTCTTCCATGAGCTTCTCAATGGATACTTTGAATTCGTTCAGTTGGTTGGCCATTGCCGCATTGATGGCAATCATTGCCGCAGCACAGTTGGCTGATGAACCGGCGGCGCGGAACTCAAAACGGTTTCCCGTGAAAGCGAAAGGAGAGGTGCGGTTGCGGTCTGTCGTGTCCAGCAGAATCTCAGGGATACGTCCGATACCTAACTTTAGCGTAGTCTTTTCCTCGGCCGTCATCTTACTGTTGCTTACCTGGCGGGCTATCTCATCAAGGATGGAAGATAACTGCTTGCCCAGGAATATGGATAAAATGGCAGGGGGAGCCTCATTGGCGCCTAAGCGGTAGCTGTTTCCGGCACTTGCAATGGAAGCGCGGAGCAAGTCCTGGTTTTTGTATACCATCATCAGTACATTCACAAGGAATGTGAGGAACAGCATGTTGCCTTTCGGATTTTTTCCCGGAGCAAAAAGGTTTATTCCCGTATCGGTGCAGAGCGACCAGTTGTTGTGCTTGCCCGAACCGTTCACGCCGCTGTATGGCTTTTCATGCAACAGCACGGCAAAGTTGTGTTTGCGTGCGATGCGTTTCATCAAATCCATAACCAGCTGGTTGTGGTCGTTGGCAAGATTGGCATTCTCGAAGATGGGGCCAGCTCAAACTGGTTGGGGGCAACCTCGTTGTGGCGCGTCTTGACGGGAATGCCAGTTTGTGGCACTCTATTTCCAGTTCTTTCATAAAGGCAGTGACACGTGGCGGGATAGAGCCGAAATAATGGTCTTCCAACTGCTGGTCTTTGGCAGAAGAGTGCCCCATGAGTGTACGTCCTGTCAGGCATAAGTCGGGACGTGCGTTATAGAGCGCCAGGTCGACGAGGAAATATTCCTGTTCCCAGCCTAAGTTCGTATATACGCGTGCTATGTTCTTGTCGAAAAGCTGGCAGACATCCGTTGCGGCTTTGTCCACAGCTGCAAGAGCCTTGAGCAGAGGTGTCTTATAGTCCAGCGCCTCGCCTGTGTAGGAGATGAAGATTGTTGGGATACAGAGCGTGGTGTCTACGACAAAAGCCGGTGAAGAAACATCCCATGCCGTATATCCGCGTGCTCGAATGTGTTGCGGATACCGCCGTTGGGGAAAGAAGAAGCATCCGGTTCCTGTTGGATAAGCAGCTTTCCGGAAAAGCGTTCAATGACATCTCCGTCTTCTCCGAATTCGATGAAGCCGTCATGCTTTTCGGCTGTACCGTCTGTCAGAGGTTGGAACCAGTGGGTGTAGTGGGTAACGTTCAGGGATTTTGCCCAACTTTTCATGCCGTTTGCTATTAAATCGGCCATTTCCCTGTTGATGGGAGTTCCTTTTTCAATGGCGTCTGTTACAGCTTTGTAGGCTTCTTTGGGCAGGTATTCCTGCATCTTTTTACGGTCGAAAACATGGCTGCCGTAATAATCGGACAACTTGTTTGAAGGAGTGATGACTTCAAGAGGGCGGCGATTGGCGAGCTCTTGCAAAGCAAAAAATCTCATTTTTGACATATTAGTCTCTTCTTTTATTGGTTGTTGGGCGCAAAATTATATGTTTTTTCTGAATTACCCCCTACTTTCAGGGGGTAATCTTGATTTTTTATATGTTTTTTGAAGATATACCCCTAAAAAATAAGGAGTGCTCTTAAAAATAATGTTTTTGGAGAAATATCGTCCTCTGAAAATGAAAATGGAATAAAGGTGGAAGTTATTACTTTTTTTCTATATTTGTTCCCTCATAAGAAGATATTGCGGTTGAAACATATTATATGTATATGGATAGGAATCTGTTTCTTGTGTGCAAGTTTGCAGAAGGCGGGTGCTACGGCTGTTCCCCAATCGTATGCGGGACAACGGGCTTATGCGGATTCCATTATGGACAAGGTTATCTTCTTTGCGCCTTTTTACGAGCGCGTTGTCGATGAGTACAAGGCGGAACTTTATATAAAAGGCTGGGCAAACATCCGCAAGAAAAATCATCTGCTCCGCTTTATCCCTTCCATGTTCCGTATGAAGAAAGGGGTCCGGGAGTATATGATGGAGACATACAGCGAACTGCATTATACCGCTCCCGATATTTACGACCAGAAAGTGAAAGCCAGTGTGGGCACTTCTTCCGAACTTTGGGAACTGGACGGCCGTTTGCTTGAATACTTCCACATCAATATCTACTCTTCCACCTTGCTGTATGATAAGCTGCTCTCCCCGCTGGCTTCCAATGCAAAGAAATTCTATACCTATTATATAGATTCCATAATGGGTGAAGCGCACAACCGTGAGTTCCGTATCCGTTTTATGCCGAAGAGCAAGAGTTTTCAGCTCGTGGGGGGATACATGGTGGTCAGCGACAATGTGTGGAGTGTGCGCGAGATTCGTTTTTCCGGGCGTTCCGAGATGCTGCGTTTTAATAATCTGGTAAGAATGGGACAGGTGGGGAGCGCTAATGAGTTTTTGCCTGTGCATTTCAACATCGATGCCACATTTCGTCTGCTGGGCAATGTCATCGACGGCAGCTATACGGCGGTACTCGACTATAAGGAGATTAGTCAGAAAGACCCGGCTGTTGTGCGGAACAGGACAAAAAGCAAATACGACCTGTCGGAATCTTATACTCTGCTGACGGATACCAATGCTTACCGGCGTGATACCGCCCACTTCAATAAGCTGCGTCCTATTCCGCTGACTTCGCATGAGAAGAAGCTGTATGAGGATTTCTTCTTGCGCCGTGACACGCTTCTCTATAAGAAAAAGCCCAAGAACAAGCGGCTGGAGTTCTGGGGGCAGATAGGCGATGCGCTGGTAAGCAAGTATACGGTAGACCTTGCCAAAATGGGGAGTGTGCGCTGTTCGCCTCTTATAAACCCTTTGCTGCTGAGCTACAGCAAGAGCAACGGTTTCTCTTACCGTCAGGAATTTAAATACAACCGGTTGTTTAAGGGCGACCGTCTGTTGCGTATCGTTCCCAAGTTAGGTTACAATTTCAAACGGAAGGAGTTTTACTGGTCGGTCAATTCCGATTTCGACTATTGGCCCCGCAAGCGTGCCGCCCTGCATGTCAGCGTGGGTAACGGTAACCGTATCTACAGCAGCGATGTGCTGGACGATTTGAAAGCTATTCCCGACAGTATCTTTGATTTCGACCAGATTCACCTGGACTATTTTAAGGACTTGTATTTGCACATACGCCACAGCTGGGAAATTGTCAACGGTCTGACTCTGGATGTGGGGCTTTCCTTACACAGGCGTACCGAAGTGGAGCGTTCTAAATTCGTTCTTGTCTACCCCGATGCTCCGAATGTGATGTCTGCGGGTGTGTCATCCGTCTATCCGGGATTCGACCTTCGGTTCTGAAAAAGTTCCGCCACAGTTATAACAGCTTTGCACCCCGTGTACGCCTGACGTGGACTCCCGGTCAGTATTATTATATGAGCGGTGACCGTAAAATCAACCTTCATTCCAAATATCCCACCGTTTCCGTAGACTGGGAGCGCGGTATCAGCGGTGTCATGCATAGCACCGGAAAGTACGAACGTATTGAAGTGGACTTCCAGCACAACATCCGTTGGGATTGATGCGTGACATTTACTACCGCTTCGGCTGGGGTGCTTTTACGAATCAGAAAGAGCTTTATTTTGTGGATTTCGCCAATCTGGCCCGTTCCAATCTTCCCGTAGGCTGGAATGATGAAATCGGCGGAGTGTTCCAGTTGCTCGACGGGCGTTGGTATAACTCGTCCCGTAAGTACATCCGCGGGCATTTTACGTACGAGGCTCCTTTCCTGCTGCTCCGCCACTTGAAGAAATATACTCAATACGTATTGAATGAACGGTTGTATCTGAACGCTCTGGTGGTTCCCCACCTGAATCCTTATCTTGAGCTTGGGTATGGCATCGGTACGCACATCTTCGATTTCGGCGTTTTTACAAGCTTTGCAAACTGGAAGTACCAGGAAGTAGGGGTTAAGTTTACGTTTGAGTTGTTCAATAGGTAAGTCCGAAAGGCATATTATTAAGAATTTATACTTTATCTTTGTGCCAAAATTTTAAGACTATGGGAATTGTAATAGGCATAGACGTAGGTGGAAGCACTACTAAAATCGTAGGACTCAATAAAGGCAAGATACAGTCTCCGATGTTCATAACGGCGGCCGACCCGGTAACTTCCCTGTTCGGAGCGTTCGGCAAGTATATCTATGATAACGGAATCCATTTGTCCGATGTGGAGCAGGTGATGCTGACCGGTGTGGGCAGTGCGTTTGTGGACAGCCCGCTTTACGGACTTCCCACCCGCAAGACGGATGAGTTCATAGCCAACGGACTCGGGGCGCGCCATGCTACGGACATCGACCGGCTGATAGTTGTCAGCATGGGAACAGGCACCTCCTTTGTAAGAATCAACGGGGATGAAATACAGCATATCGGCGGTATGGGTATCGGTGGCGGAACCTTACAGGGACTTTCGCGGCTGTTGCTCAAAACACACGACATTCATCAGGTTGCCGGTTTGGCGGCAAAAGGCGATGTGACCCGCGTCAATCTGCAAATCGGCGATATCTGTAACAACGCATTGCCCGACCTGCCCGTATCCGCTACCGCTTCATTGTTCGGAAAGGCCGACAGTAACGCCTCACCGGAAGACATTGCCTGCGGCATCATTTATACCGTGCTCCAGACTATCGGCGGTGCGGCTGTGCTTTCCGCCCTGAACAGTCCGGTAAAGGACTTTGTGCTGATAGGTAATCTTACCCAGTTGCCGCAATGCCGGGAAGTGTTTCCGAAGATGGAAAGCATTTATCATGTGCGTTTCCATATCCCGCCCTATGCGGAATACCGCACGGCCATAGGGGCGGCTTTGGCATATGTCAGGGAGAATTCTACCATATAATAAGGTGTAAATCTTTAGAAATCGGGCATAAAGACCGGATATTTTCAGAAAGAACTTTTTGTCATTCAAGAAAATACTCCTATCTTTGCGCCCGATTTAATATGAGTCAACATAAAGTCTCACTTAATTAACGAGTTAAACAATTTATTTATTAATGGAAAATTTAAAAAATGTTGCTCCCATTGAGGACTTCAACTGGGATGCTTACGAAAACGGTGAAACCGTAACAAACGTAAGTCACGAAGACTTGGAAAAGGCGTATGACAACACGCTGAACAAAGTTAACGACCGCGAGGTAGTTGACGGAACCGTAATCGCAATGAACAAGCGTGAAGTAGTTGTGAACATCGGTTACAAATCAGACGGTATCATTCCTTTGAATGAATTCCGCTACAATCCCGACCTGAAAGTAGGTGATACGGTAGAAGTGTACATCGAAAACCAGGAAGACAAGAAAGGACAGCTGGTTCTGTCTCACCGCAAAGCTCGTGCTACCCGTTCTTGGGATCGCGTTAACGCTGCTTTGGAAAATGAAGAAATTATCAAGGGTTACATCAAGTGCCGCACTAAGGGTGGTATGATTGTCGACGTATTCGGTATCGAAGCATTCTTGCCGGGTTCTCAAATCGACGTTAAGCCTATCCGCGACTACGATGTATTCGTTGGCAAGACTATGGAATTCAAGGTTGTTAAAATCAATCAGGAATTCAAAAAATGTCGTTGTATCTCACAAGGCTCTTATCGAGGCTGAACTGGAACAACAGAAGAAAGAAATCATCGGTAAACTCGAAAAAGGACAAGTTCTCGAAGGTACCGTTAAGAATATCACATCCTACGGTGTATTCATCGACCTGGGTGGCGTAGACGGTTTGATTCACATCACAGACCTCTCTTGGGGCCGCGTCAGCGATCCGAAAGAAGTGGTTGAACTCGACCAGAAGCTCAACGTCGTTATCCTCGACTTCGATGATGAGAAGAAGCGTATCGCTCTCGGCTTGAAGCAGCTGACTCCGCATCCTTGGGATGCTCTCGATCCTAACTTGAAGGTAGGCGACCACGTGAAGGGTAAGTTGTCGTTATGGCCGACTACGGTGCATTCATCGAAATCGCTCCGGGTGTTGAAGGTCTGATTCACGTATCCGAAATGTCTTGGTCACAACACTTGCGTTCTGCACAGGACTTCATGAAGGTAGGTGACGAAGTTGAGGCTGTAGTTCTGACTCTGGACCGCGAAGAACGTAAGATGTCTCTCGGTATCAAGCAGCTGAAAGCTGATCCTTGGGAAACTATCGAAGAAAAATATCCTATCGGTTCCAAGCACACTGCAAAAGTTCGCAACTTCACTAACTTCGGTGTATTCGTAGAAATCGAAGAAGGTGTTGACGGCTTGATTCACATCTCTGACCTGTCTTGGACTAAGAAGGTTAAACATCCTTCAGAATTCACTCAAATCGGTGCGGACATCGACGTACAGGTATTGGAAATCGACAAGGAAAACCGTCGTTTGAGCCTCGGTCACAAGCAACTCGAAGAGAATCCTTGGGATGTATTTGAAACTGTATTCACAGTAGGTTCCGTACACGAAGGTACTATCATCGAAATGCTGGACAAGGGTGCAGTTGTTGCTCTGCCTTATGGCGTAGAAGGTTTCGCTACTCCGAAACACCTTGTTAAGGAAGACGGCTCACAGGCTCAGTTGGACGAGAAGCTCGAATTCAAAGTTATCGAGTTCAACAAGGACGCTAAGCGTATCATCCTGTCTCACAGCCGCATCTTCGAAGATGTAGCCAAGGCTGAAGAAAGAGCAGAAAAGAAAGCTGCCAAGAAGTCTTCCGGTAAGAGAGAAGAAGCTCCTGCTTCTATCCAAAACCAGGCTGCTTCTACAACTTTGGGCGACATCGACGCTCTGGCTGCTTTGAAAGAGCAAATGGAAGCCGGAAAGAAGTAATTACTTCTCCATATAAATAAGATAAGGGTGCTTGTGGCAAACACAAGTGCCTTTCTTTTTAGGCAGGCTCTTAATTTCTTGCCAATAATCTGTGCAATCTGTGATGATTACCCTTATCTTTGCACCATCATGGAGAAATTCGAACTACATATTCTCGCTCCGGTTCGGCATTGCCCACCACCCGCCATTTTCCTACTTCGCAGGTAGTGAACTTACGTGACAAACTTTTTATGATAGACTGTGGAGAAGGCGCACAGTTGCAATTCCGAAAGTCACGCCTCAAATTCTCGCGTTTGAACCGTATCTTCATCTCCCACCTGCACGGCGACCACTGTTTCGGGCTGCTGGGACTGATATCCACGCTTAATCTCTTGGGGCGTACGGCCGACCTGCATATCCATTCTCCCAAAGGTTTGGAAGAACTTCTTACGCCGATGCTTGCATTCTTCAATCATCAGATGACCTATAAAATCTTCTTCCACGCGTTCGAGACGAAAGAAGCCGCCTTGATTTATGAAGACCGGTCGCTTACGGTGACCACCATTCCTTTGCGGCATCGCATGCCTTGCTGCGGTTTTCTGTTTGCCGAGAAGCCGCGCCCCAATCATATCCTGCGCGACATGATAGACTTCTATCAAGTGCCGGTGTACGAGCTGAACCGTATCAAGAACGGTGCGGATTACGTTACGCCGGAAGGGGAGGTGATACCCAATGCCCGTCTCACCCGTCCCTCGGCTGTCCCGCGGCGTTATGCCTATTGTTCGGATACGATTTATCTTCCTTCCATAACGGAACAGATAAAAGGAGTGGATTTGCTTTTCCATGAGGCCACTTTTGCCGAAGATGCCGCCCCGCGTGCCAAAGAAACGTTCCATACTACCGCTTCGCAAGCCGCACGGATAGCCCGCGATGCGGAAGTGAAGAAGCTGCTGATAGGTCATTTCTCCGCCCGTTATGACGATGAACAGGTATTGCTGGATGAGGCGCGCGCTGTCTTTCCGGATACGCAGTTGGCCAAAGAAACGCTTTGCATATCGGTGTGAATCGGAATTTTGCTATCTTTGCTGACGTATAAATATTATAAGTATGCAAGATATAATAAACGGACGTTGCGGCTGGTGCGGGACGGATGAACTGTATGTGAAGTACCACGATGAGGAGTGGGGAAGATTGGTGACCGATGACAGGACGCTGTTTGAGTTTCTTGTATTGGAGAGTTCCCAAGCCGGACTGAGCTGGATCACAATCCTCAAAAAGCGCGAGGGATACCGTAAAGCCTTTTGCAACTTCGATGCCGGACAAGTGGCGCAAATGACCGATGAGGACGTTGAGCGTCTGATGCAGTTTGAGGGTATTGTGCGGAACCGTCTGAAAATCAAGTCGACCATTACGAACGCAAGGCTGTTCCTTGCCGTGCAGAAGGAGTTCGGCAGCTTTTATAACTACACCCTTTCATTCTTCCCCGACGGGAAGCCTATCGTGAATACCGTTCACTCATTGAGCGATATTCCTGTATCATCGCCCCAATCCGATGCCATGAGCAAGGACATGAAAAAACGGGGATTCAAGTTCTTCGGGAGCACGATTTGCTACGCGCATTTGCAGGCAGCAGGCTTTGTCAACGACCATCTGGCAGAATGTATCTGCCGCCAAGTCAAAGAGGAGCATTAAACAAACGAATCGGCAATATGCTTTTGTGCCTGCCGGGCTTTTTGCCTCTTGCGGATGGTCTTTTCGTTTTTAATTTCTATCTTTGCGTAGAGAAAAGATATAAATGTGAATAGACTATATGAACCTTCTTATAACGAACGCGAAGTCTGGCGCTTCTTCAGGAAGAGAGTACGCAGAAGCGGGGATTTGAGATGATTGTGGCGCAATACAGCGAGCAGTTATACTGGCAAATCCGGCGCATGGTGCTTTCGCATGAGGATGCCAACGACTTGCTTCAGAACACTTTCGTCAAGGCATGGCTCAATATCGATTATTTCCGGGCAGAGGCCAAACTCTCCACCTGGCTCTACCGCATCGCCCTGAACGAATGCCTTACTTTCCTGAACAAACAGCGGGCGGCGAGCACCGTGTCGTTGGACGCTCCCGAAGCCGACACCCTTCAGAAGCTGGAGAGCGATCCGTACTTTTCGGGCGACAAAGCTCAGATGGCCTTGCAGAAAGCGTTGCTCACCTTGCCCGAAAAGCAACGCATGGTGTTCAACCTGAAGTACTACCAGGAAATGAAATATGAGCAGATGTCCGATATTTTCGGTACTTCGGTGGGGGCTTTGAAAGCGTCCTACCACCATGCCGTAAAAAAAATAGAGAAGATATTGGGAGAAGAAGATTAAACCTTTAACGTGAAAAAAAGTCTAACCAAACAGAAAGGAGAAGAGCTTATGAAAGAAGAAGACAACATACTCAAGAAGTAGGGACGGAGAATGCTTTCCGTGTTCCCGAAGGATATTTTGAGAATTTCACTTCGGAGCTGATGAACCGTCTGCCCGAAAAGGAGAAACTTGCCTTCGAACAGAAAGAGCCTACGATGTGGGAGAGGGTGAAACCCTGGGCCTATATGGCAGCTATGTTTGTAGGTGCGGCATTGATTATCCGCGTGGCTTCCTCTGACCGTACGCCGGCTGCAACCGACCGCATGGCTGCCGACGAAACGGAAACCGAAATGGAATATATCAACATGGCGGTGGATAACTCCATGCTTGACGACTACTCATTGTATGTATATCTGGCCGATTCCGATGCCGAATAAGCCGTAGAGAACTTTAACCGATTGAAAAAAGAAATGAAAAAGCTGATTGTTTTATTAGTAATGATGTGCAGTCTGGCACCCGTATTGCGGGCAGCGGACGGATGCAACCAACGTTTGTCGCCTGCTGAGTTCCGTGCCAGACAAAAAGCATATATCACAGAAAAAGCCGGATTGACCAAGGAAGAGGCAGCCAGGTTCTTTCCTCTTTATTTTGAATTGCAGGACAAGAAAAAAGAGCAGAATGACAAGGCGTGGAGTCTGATTCGTCAGGGAAAGGACGAAAAGACCACCGAAGCCAATATGATGTGATTATGGAAGGCGTGTACGATGCCCGTATTGCTGCCGACCGTTTGGACAAGACTTATTTTGCGAAGTTCAAGAAGATATTGTCTGCCAAGAAACTTTATCTGGTGCAGAAAGCCGAAATGCGTTTCCACCGGGAATTGTTGAAAGGGATGCGGCATAATGACAACAAAGATAAGACGTCGAAACCCCAGCCGGGCAAGAAATGAAAAAGGATATATGCCCGGATTGAAAATTGTGCGGGTGCGTCAAAACTAAAATGACTGTTCTGAAAAGTTACAGATTGTAACTGTAACATTTAAAAGGAGAGTGTTCAAATACACTTGATGATTTCTTTCAGGCACGGAATTACATGGATTTCACGGAAAAAGATAAAATAAATCCGTGTAATTCCGCGCCTGAAAAGAAACAGATAGTAAGTGAATTTCAGTTTCCTTTCTTTTCTAATGCTTTGGCTTCTTCCCATAATTTATCCATTTCTTCCAGCGTCATGTCGTGCAGGTTTCTGCCTTCCTTGATGCTATGTGCTTCCACATAGTTGAAGCGGCGGATAAACTTCTGGTTGGTATGCTCCAGTGCATTGTCCGGATTTATTTTATACAGGCGTGCGGCATTGATAAGGCTGAACATTACGTCACCGAATTCCTCTTCTGCTTTCTGCTTGTCCATGCGGGCCACTTCGGCTTGGAATTCTCCGATTTCTTCTTTTACTTTATCCCACACCTGTTCCCGTTCTTCCCAGTCGAAACCCACGTTGCGGGCTTTGTCCTGAATGCGGTATGCCTTGATGAGCGAGGGCAGGGCGGCGGGCACACCGCTCAACACCGTTTTGTTGCCCCCTTTTTCCTTGAGTTTCAACTGTTCCCAGTTTTCGGATACCTGTCCGGCAGTCTCCGCCTTCACATCACCGAATACGTGGGGATGGCGGAAGATAAGCTTCTCACATAAGCGGTCGCATACATCCTTTATGTCGAAATCGCCGGTTTCCGAACCTATCTTGGCATAGAAAGCCACGTGGAGCAAGACATCTCCCAACTCTTTGCAGATGTCCTGTTTGTCGTCGCGCATCAGGGCATCGCATAGTTCATAAGTCTCTTCAATGGTATTGGGACGCAGGCTTTCGTTGGTCTGCTTCTTGTCCCAGGGACATTTCACACGCAGTTCGTCGAGTATGTCGAGGAAGCGGCCGAAGGCTTCCATCTGTTCCTTTCTTGTATGTTGCATGAGTTATTTTTTTAATTAAACATTATTGACGCAAAGATACTGTTTTTCTTCCATTCCTCATACGAAATCAGTAGGCCTACCACTTCCGAGTAGTTTTTCCGCCCGCTTTCTATCTTGTTTCCTTTCAGGTATAAGTCGTATATCCGGTCCTGAATGCGACCGATTACAGGATTGTACTTCTTCATCCAGTACTCGCTGTTCTTCTTTGCCAGTCCGATAATCTCCGGACGTATGCGCCGGAAGAGCTGCGCGTATTCCTCTTCAGCCATGAGCCGGCGGGCGTTGTTCAGGACATGCGGCAGTACGGAAAGGTAACCGCTGAAGCGGATGGCCTGCACTTGCGAGCGTGTACATACCTGATAGGCGTAGAAGTTGGCTTCCGCCTCGCTGGTGATACCCAATAAGTGGGCAAGCTCGTGGGCGTAAGTAGCCGGATATTGCGAGGGGAGCAAGTCGCCGTTCAGGGTGAACTCGCAGAAGAAAGGTCCCATGCTGCCGGTGACGCCTACCATGGAAATCAGTGGGGTGAATAGCATCGTCTTTGCGCGGGGTGTTTGATGGAAGGGGCGGTGAACGCCTAAGGAGTCACCGATTTGATTATATACCCGTACGCTTTCACGGCAGACCAGCTCTTTTTCGACCGACGTAATATCGGTGTAAGAGCTGTTCAGATTCTCGATGTAGCTGTCTGTAAAACTCCGAAAATTATCAGGAGTATAGGCGGTGTAAGGAATGCGCGTCCGCTCGTAAAAGTTTTTTTTGCGAGTAATTCAGTCCCCATGCCAGATAGAACCATACGTACACCCATAGAAGATATTTTACATCTTTCTGCAGGATACGGTTCCATTTCTGTTTGCGGATGCAGCGTGCGTAAACAGGGTAGAGAAGTACGCCGGCGATACTTAGCGCAATGAACAGGTCGCCGATGGCGAAAGGCACAAGCCGGGAGAAGGACGAAAAGTACCCGGGCGATGGGAGGGTATACGTACATGGCGTAGGCATCTCCCAAACCGGGTACTGTCTGCACGCACAATACGAGCAACAAAAAAAATATCAAAAGTAATGACTTGCCTCTGAATCTCACTCCTGCTATTGTTATGCTACGCTTCATTCTATTCTTCTTTTTGAAGCCCGTGCCGGTTTCCTGCCTTCGGTGCTGTTGTTTCTCCCTGTGGGAACGGGAGTTTCACGCGGTGGATACTCCGGTTTCCTTACGTGGAAACTGCTGTTTCCTTACGTAGACACTGTCGTTTCCCTGCGTGTATACTCCTGTTTCCTTGCGTGGAAACTTCCGGTTTCGGTAGCCGAAGCCGAAGCGGCACCGGGTGCTTGTTACGGCAACTCCGTATAAAATCATCATTTGTAAAGCAAAGGTATGTAATTCTTTTCATTGCTTTTGCCGGATAAAGCTATTAATTTATTAATTTTGCGCCCATTATAACAAAATATAGATTTTAGAAACATGGAATTAGCAAGTAAGTACAATCCCGCTGACGTAGAGGGAAAGTGGTACCAGTATTGGTTAGACCACAAATTATTCAGTTCTAAACCCGATGGTCGTGAGCCCTACACCATCGTCATTCCGCCCCCTAACGTCACCGGTGTGCTCCACATGGGACACATGCTTAATAATACCATCCAAGATATCCTTGTACGCCGTGCCCGTATGGAAGGCAAGAACGCCTGCTGGGTTCCGGGTACGGACCATGCTTCCATTGCCACCGAAGCCAAGGTTGTGAACAAGCTTGCCGCGCAGGGCATCAAGAAAACAGACCTTACCCGCGACGAATTCCTGAAGCATGCCTGGGAATGGACGGACGAGCACGGCGGCATCATCCTGAAACAGCTCCGTAAGCTGGGTGCTTCCTGCGACTGGGACCGTACTGCCTTTACCATGGACGAGAAACGCAGCGAAAGCGTGCTCAAAGTATTCGTAGACCTTTACAACAAGGGACTGATTTATCGTGGCGTGCGTATGGTGAACTGGGACCCGAAGGCTCTCACCGCCCTTAGCGACGAGGAAGTCATCTACAAGGAGGAACATAGCAAACTGTACTATCTGAGATATTACGTTGCCGATGATGATATGTCAGGTGAGACGGGAGCCGAAGGCGAAGTCGTTCATCGTGACGCCGCCGGCAAGCGTTATGCCGTAGTGGCTACTACGCGTCCCGAAACAATCATGGGCGATACGGCGATGTGTATCAATCCCGCCGACCCGAAGAACCAGTGCTGAAGGGGAAGAAAGTGATTGTTCCGCTGGTGAACCGCGTTATTCCTGTTATCCAGGATGATTATGTAGACGTGGAATTCGGTACGGGCTGTCTGAAGGTAACTCCTGCACACGATGTCAACGACTATATGCTGGGCGAGAAATACAACCTGCCCACTATCGACATCTTCAATGACAACGGCACGTTGAGCGAAGCCGCCGAACTCTATGTCGGCATGGACCGTTTCGATGTACGCGAGCAGATAGAGAAAGATTTGCAGAATGCCGGACTGTTGGAGAAGGTGGAAGCCTATACCAACAAGGTAGGTTTCTCCGAGCGTACCAACGTGGCTATCGAGCCGAAGCTCTCCATGCAATGGTTCCTCAAGATGCAGCACTTTGCCGATATGGCTCTGCCCCCGGTGATGAATGATGACTTGAAATTCTACCCAGCCAAATATAAAAATACCTATAAGAACTGGCTGGAGAATATCAAGGACTGGTGTATCAGCCGCCAGTTGTGGTGGGGACACCGCATTCCCGCTTACTTCCTGCCGGAAGGCGGATATGTGGTGGCAGCCACTCCCGAAGAGGCCTTGAAGTTGGCACAGGAAAAGACTGGAAATTCTGCTCTTAAAATAGAGGATTTGCGTCAGGATGAGGATTGCCTCGACACCTGGTTTTCTTCCTGGTTGTGGCCTATCTCCCTGTTTGACGGTATCCTGAATCCGGGCAACGAAGAAATCAACTATTATTATCCTACCAGCGACCTGGTAACGGGGCCGGATATAATCTTCTTCTGGGTGGCGCGCATGATTATGGCAGGGTATGAATACGAAGGCAAGATGCCGTTCAAGAACGTTTACTTCACGGGTATTGTCCGCGACAAGCTGGGACGCAAGATGTCCAAATCGCTCGGCAATTCACCCGACCCGCTTGACCTGATAGACCGTTACGGCGCCGATGGTGTGCGTATGGGTATGATGCTTTCGGCTCCTGCCGGCAACGACATCCTTTTTGACGATGCGCTTTGCGAACAGGGACGTAACTTCAACAATAAGATATGGAATGCTTTCCGCCTGGTTAAGGGCTGGGAAGTGAGTGAGGAAGTGCCTGTGCCGGAAGCTGCCGAACTGGCTATGCGCTGGTTCGAGTCCAAACAGAATGCCGTGGCTGCCGAATTGGCAGACCTGTTCGGCAAGTATCGTTTGAGCGAAGCATTGATGGCGGTGTACAAGCTCTTCTGGGATGAGTTCTCTTCCTGGTATCTGGAGATGATTAAGCCTGCTTACGGACAGCCCATCAACAAGAAGGTGTACGATACGACTATCGGTTTCTTCGATAATCTGTTGCACCTGCTGCACCCGTTCATGCCGTTCATCACTGAAGAGTTGTGGCAGCACATCGTTGACCGTAAGGATGGAGAAAGCCTTATGGTAAGCCCTATCTCCATGTCGACGGAAGTGGACGAGGCTTTTGTACAGCAGTTCGAGGTGGTGAAAGAGGTTATCAGTAATGTACGTTCTATCCGTTTGCAGAAGAACATCGCCCAAAAAGAACCGTTGGAATTACAGGTTGTCGGTGAAAACCCGGTGGCTGCTTTCGATGCTGTCATTATCAAGATGTGCAACCTTTCTGCCGTAACCGCAGTTGAGGCTAAGGCAGACGGCGCTGCCGCTTTCATGGTAGGCACAACGGAATTTGCCGTTCCTTTGGGCAACATGATTGATGTGGAAGCCGAAATAGCCCGTATGGAAGCTGAATTGAAGCATAAGGAAGGCTTCCTGCAAGGCGTTCTGAAGAAACTGAGTAACGAGAAGTTCGTGAATAATGCTCCTGCTGCCGTTATCGAAATGGAACGCAAGAAACAGGCGGACGCGGAGAGTATCATCAGCTCACTGAGAGAAAGTATTGCCGCTTTGAAGAAAGCGTAAGACAGTATCTCCGATATAAAAGAAAGGTCCGGACTCAATAAAGTCCGGACCTTTCTTTTATGTACGTTGTACGATTCGTATATGATTCGTTATTTCTCCAGTAAGTCTTTTAGGAAAGCATCCAACTCCTCATCCAATCCCTTCAACAGCTCTTCGTTTACCAGCAGGGTGTCATCGTCCAGCAACAAGAGTTCGGCTATGGTTTCCTTGTCGTCATCTACTAATACGAAAGAGAAAGGCTTCATGATGGTCAGCTTGTCAAAAGCACCCCGGTTCTTGAGGTTGCAGAGCAGATTGCTCAGGATGCGTTCCATGTTTTCGTAGAAATCATCGCCTTCGTATGTCATCCATTCTTCTATGGTGGTACTGGCGAGTTCTTTGTCATCATCATCGAATATGGAAAATTCGCCCGAACTTTGGTTGGCTTGCAGATGGATATCCGTAACGACTGTCTGCTCACAACCGCAAGCGTACTTGCCGATTGCCTGTTTGATAGTTTCTTCGAGAAGAGATAATGCCGGTTGACTGAGTTTCATAATTGCTTTTCTTTACTTAATGGATGTTCAAAGGTATAAAAAAAACAATTACATTTACAGTATTTGACTAAAAATCATTATTAAATCGCTGCATTTGCATATTTAGGCGCGATAAGCCTTCTTTCCGCTCCTTTAATTCGGTGGCGTAAAGTGTTGTAAGGACGTAGTAGGGGATATCCGCTTTGCCAAGGTGAGTCAAATCTTTTTTATCCACGCCGTCTACGATACGTGCTTCGGCTTGCGCTTTCAACGCCCAGTCGAGAGCGGCGGCAATACTGTCCTGCATTTCATAGCCGACAGCAAGGTTATAGGCTGCCTGCATCTTTTTCTTTCCTTTTTGGGTGGCATAGGTCTGCTTCCATAGCCCGATAGCTGTGTTCCATTGCTTGTCCCGGGCATATACGGCAGCATCGCGCATGTTTACGGAACCGCCGCAGAACAGATAGCGGTTGGCGGTTTTCCAATACGGCAGCAGTTTTTTTACCGGTATGGTTCCGGCAAAATCAGAAGCTTGTTTTATCAGTTCTTCTTCACTGATGAGGTTGCCTTGTACAAAGGGACCGTTTCCGGTTTCTTCCCAGAAAATGCTGTCGTTAGCATTGATTGTAGCCATAGGGGTACTGCGGTTGGGCAGGTAAATCCT
>ENA-OQAA01000880-OQAA01000880.1-human-gut-metagenome-genome-assembly--contig:-NODE-880-length-18177-cov-2.256233_pt1 | contig 18177 bp, 19 predicted proteins | sample MGYA00242489_ERZ504515 | MGnify/ENA primary metagenome ERZ504515 (study PRJEB26092, sample SAMD00036237) | human gut metagenome | host: Homo sapiens | study: EMG produced TPA metagenomics assembly of... | reverse complement strand
GGTTCGGTCGTGTATATTTGGGGGAAGTTTTAGAAATTAATCATTTCTAAAAGTGAAAAGACGAATAAGGCTCCTTGGTCAAGCGGTTAAGACATCGCCCTTTTCACGGCGGTAACACGGGTTCGATTCCCGTAGGAGTCATTTGAGCATAAATGATTCATTTGGCTCATATAATAATCATATAAGTTATGGCGCCATAGCCAAGTGGTAAGGCAAAGGTCTGCAACACCTCTATCACCAGTTCAAATCTGGTTGGCGCCTTAAAAAAGTATCGAAGTGATTCGGTACTTTTTTTTGTGCGGTAAAATTTCATGAGACATGAAAAGAGAGGGCAAACGGATGTGCCCTCTCTTTTTTTACTTAGTGGATAAGATTTTTAAAACTCAAGTCCAAAATTCATTTCATAATAATTTCCTTCGCTGTCACGGTAAGCGTATGCTTTGCCGTTCTCATCCTTCATTCTTCCGGCATATAGAAGTCTTTGTCATATCCCGGTACGTCGTTGCGAGATACGCAGACACCGTCGGCATTGACAGCGAGAACACTGTCATCTTTTGGAAGGGTGATCGGCATTTTTCCGCTTGGAGTATAGGCACCGGTAATAATATCAATCGTTGCTTCCGGGAAAGTGTCAAACCCAGCGAGCAGTGCGTCAGAATAACGTTCGACATTTCCCACCATCATGCGAGTGTAAAGTTAATATTAGAAATCACTTTTCCTCCATTTGCATGGATTGCTTCTGAAATCACGCGGATCTCATCAGTGCCAAGAAGTGTTGTTTCTTCGTGTGTCGCCTCAGCTGGTCTTCCGAGATCGTCAACATCGTGGACAGTTTTGTTCTCGCAGATATCCAGTTCGAGATATCCTTTTGTTGCGTTGAAGTATTCTCCGGAACTTGGACTTGCGAAGAGGAATGCATAGTCAGCATCCTCGTAATGGTCTGTAAGTGTCACTCCTGGAGTTTCGGCTAAGATGCTGTGCAGTTTTTCTGTAAGCGCCTTGGCAGTCTCTTCTTTTGATGCAAATCCTTTTGCAAAGATTTTTTTGTCTGCAAGTTTTTCTGCTGTCAGAGGGAGAAGCTGTTCTTTGTTTTTCAGAAGGACAACAGATTTGCGGTGTACGTCATCGGCATGTTCCCAGTGTACCGGATTTGCAATCACTTCTTTTGCAGTCTGCGGATCACGGTATGGGTTTTCAAAGACACCAAGTTCGAACATTTCTTTTAATGTGTGTGCGGCCGCAGTTGTGAGAGCTTCTTCAGACAATGTAATCTGCTCTAATGTATATCCGTCAGGAATTTTGTGCGCACCGTCTGTATAGTAGCCATTTGTTCTTCTATCCAAAGCTTCTTTTGCGGCAAATACATCAAAGGAACCGCTGATGATATCGACACCGGAATTAACTGCAAGTGCGATTCTTTCAGGAATGTCAAGTTCTTCCACACCCCATGCCATATTGATGGTGATACCGGAGTCGCTGTTGATATAGCCTTGGAAGTTCATCTGATTTTGCAGAAGTTCCTTTAAGAAAAACTGGTTAAACGCAAATCCAACTGGAATCATTTCAATCGGATTTCCATTCATGTCGTACTGGATGTCGCTCTTTTCAGCTGCAGGTTTTGCATAATAAGGCATGATAGAGGATACGTGGTTTGCAATAGAAGACCGGAATCCTGGAAGATGGTATTTCTGTAAGCTGTTTTCTGTCTGGTAGACATTCCATTGTCCTTGTTTGTAGTGTGGGTCAAATCCATTTTCACGAGCACCGCCGCCAGGGAAATGTTTGACAGTCATTGCAACACCATCTGTTGTTACACCATCTTTGCTTCCCTGAATGCCTGGAACAAGGCGGTCAAAAATATTGTTGATCAGTTCTGGATCTTCGCCGAACGTACCGTAAGTACGCTGCCATCTCGGATCAGATACGACGTCTGCCATGTACATATATCCTTTTTTCATTCCGGTTGCATCCCACTCTTCACGGATGCATTCTGCAAAATCATCGATCAGGTCAAGGCTGCTTCCTTTTACGGCAGCGGCAATTCCCATTGTTCCCGGCCATGTGGCAAATACACCAGCGGCATCGTTCATACCGAAGACGATCTCTCCGTTTTCGTTTCGGGAGTTTGATACCATGAGAACCGGAATCGCATGTGTCTCGCCTTCAGCAAGTGCATTCAGTTCGTTCATCCAGTCTGCCAGTTCGTCCGGTTTTGGATTTTCGCGCAGGATAAAGTGTCGGATTCCCATATCTTTTACTGTATACGTGGTTCCGTGATATTTTTCGGCGTTAAAGATCGTAGTGTCTTTTTCAATTACTTTTTCATCAAGAAGTCCGGTTGCGTCGACTGCCTCTTTGTCTTCCTGGTAAGCTCCCATTTTTAAAGAATTGATGAAGAGCAGACCGATCTTTTCCTCGGAGGAAAGTTCCTCTGCAAGTGCTTTGGCACGTTCTGAAGGAGTTTTTCTCCAGTCTTTGTAAGTATTTAATGTTCCGTCACCGTTTAAGTCTTTGAAATAAAGACCATCGGATTCGATCACATCTTTGGCTGTTACACCAATCGTAGGCCCATTTGGGTTCTTATAGTAGCGAATCATTTCTGTTGCCTTTTTTGTTGACATTATTTTTTCTCCAATCTTATAAATTTATTCTTTCAGAAATATTTGTGGCAAGTAGATTCCAATTAGCAATCACTTGGAAAATCCGGAAGAATATACTTTTATTTTATCGTATTTTGTGAGATGAGATATTAAGAAATATGCTATAATATTATTGAAATATGCTGTCAGATGAAAAATAGCGGACAGTAAAAGGTATGTAAAAATAAGTCTGATTTTCTAAAATAAGGTTTAGGAAAGAATAGGGCAGCTTAGGGGGAAGAAGAGTTGTGAAAGGAGAGGAAACATGAAAACACATGAAGAACTGGTGCAGACTGCCAGAGTGCTGCACAAGGCGCTGAAGGTTGACCTGACAATCTACGGCGGTGACAGAGACTGTATTGTGAAATTCACAAAAAACCCATATCCCGAGGAATTGTGTGGAACACTTTGGGATCATCCGGAGAAAATGTGGAAACATCTTGGGAAAGCGAAGGAAGATAGTGTTTCTTATCAGTATTTTCCAGAATTTCATCTCGTCTGTATGAATCTGAAGGTCATAGAGGAGGATGAGAGTTATTATCTGTCAGCAGGACCATTTCTGACGGAGCATTATTCAGAGCAGCTTGTCTTGAAAATTCTTCATAGCCAGAAGCTGTCACTTTCCAGAAAAGGGAAGTATGAACTCTTGTATTCACAGCTTCCATATTTTTCAAACCGGGCAAAATCGATGGCAGATGTCCTTTCGTATCTGATCAAAGTTTGTCCTGAGTGGAAACAAATCCCGGTCATATATGAGGAGATGCCCGGGCAGGAGGAATGTGTGAAAGAAACAAGGAGAGAAAGGGAAGGGCTGTTAGAGAAGACAGATGTTTTGCTAAATTACGAGACGGAACGGCGATGGAGGGCTGCGGTGGAACAAGGAGATTTCCAGATGGCAAAGCGTGGAATCTCTCAGATGAGTAAAGGAGAATTTTTCTATCGAACCCCGGATAATCCGCTTCGTTCACAGAAGAATCTTTTGTTTACAGTCAATACAATCTGCAGAATTGCGGCAGTGGATGGGGGAGCAGATGTTGTGAGAGTACATGAGATCAGTGATTTGTTTGCGATCCGCATCGAGCAGGCGAGAAGTGGGTTGGAGACAACGATGTTGGAAGAGGAGATGTTGCGCGCATATTGTCAGATTGTGATGGAGACGAAGACGAGGGGACATTCAGCGCCTGTGGCAAAAGCAATCCAGTATATGTATGCACATTTTGATCAGCTGCTTACAATGGAGAAAATTGCGGAGGCGATTCATTTTAGTCCGGGGTATTTGTCGAGAACTTTCAAAGCAGAGATGCATGTGACAGTCGGAGAATATTTGAACCGGCTTCGCATTGAGAAGGCAGAGGGAATTTTAAAAACAGGAGATTTCCCGGTTATGGAGGTCGCGATTATGACTGGATTTTCCAGTTATGCGAAATTCAGTGTAGAGTTTAAAAAATATACGGGAAAAACAGCGCGGGAATATATGGCAGCCATTCATTGACTATCCAAGGAGAGTTTGCTATGATTTCATAAAATAAATGAACAAAGGAGGACGCTATGAGACAAAAGATAAAGGACCGGATGCGGGCACTGAAAATGGAGATTCGGGAGCACAAGAGTTCTTTTATAGTGTATGTGACCCTTCGCGCACTTGTGATCCTTGTGATGATTCTTCAGATATTCAATCGAAATTATGAAGGGGTTTTCTACTGTATACTGACCCTGATTCTTCTGATGATTCCAAGCTTTATTCAGATGGAACTGAAGATAGAACTTCCGACGACACTGGAGATTTTTATATTGATCTTCATTTTTGCGGCGGAGATACTGGGAGAAATCGGTTCTTACTATACAAAGGTAGCGAACTGGGATACGATGCTCCACACGATCAATGGATTCCTTGCGGCGGCGATCGGATTTTCCCTTGTAGATATTCTGAATCGGAATGAAAAAGTGAAAGTACAGTTATCACCTCTTTTTATGGCAGTTGTGGCATTTTGCTTCTCTATGACGATCGGTGTCATGTGGGAATTCTGGGAGTGTGGAATGGATTTGTTTTTGGGTATGGATATGCAGAAAGACACGATTGTACACAGTATTTCCACTGTGATGCTGGACCCGACCGGAGGGAATCGGGTAGTGCATATTGATAATATTAAAAATACTGCCGTCAATGGGATGGAATTGGGCTTAGGAGGTTATCTGGATATTGGGCTGATCGATACGATGAAAGACTTATTTGTCAATTTCATCGGTGCGGTTGTATTCTCAATTATCGGATTCTTTTACGTAAAGCAGAGAGGAAAGGGAAATTTGCAAACCGTTTTATTCCAAGGATCAAAGATGAGAATGCAGATTTCCTGAAAATTGTGGAAGAGGATAGAAAAGCTGAAAAAGTCCAGAAAGAGGATTCTGACAGCAATCCCTAGTATATAATAGAGACAAAAGAGAATAGACTACATAGGGAACGGGAAAACTGAAAGAAAGTTCCGAGATGTATATAAGAAGCGAAATCGGCATAAAAAAATTAAGATAAGAAAAGAAGCGGGAATCGAATGAGAAAGAGCGTGTGGAAAAAAAGAAGAAGGATCATTTTGATAATCTGTGCAGGCATTTTCGCGGGAATCACGCTCCTGACGGGGACAGGAAGCGGTGGAAATGTATTCGCACAGAGGTTCGATGAAAACGAGACAACTGCATCTGGGGAAGCCAGACAGATGGTAGTATCCAGAATGATCGTGTTCCGGATGATAGTGCCCGAAATGAAAATGTTCTGGGTGATGGAGACCAGGCGGAGAAATCTCAGGAGGAACAAGGGGAGCTTTTTGTAAAGGATGTGCTGGAAGAACTCACCTATATGAGAGTGAGGCTTGGCAGACGTTATCTGGGGAGAGAGGCAGAGTATGATATTTACGGAGCAAGAACGATTGTGCAGCCAAATGAGGGAGAAAAGCAGATTATAATCCGAGATGGAAATCGTGCAGAAATTTTTTATGGGACATACAGAGGTGTGAAAGAGTATGAGTCTTACACAGAGCTGTCAGATATGTTGGATGCACAATTCTTTTTACTTCCCATTATCAATTTGGAATTGACGGATCAGAGGATCAAAGAACAGAATTATGAGATGGAATTTACAGAGGAAGAGCAGCTCGAAGGATTTCTGACGGCACTTTCTTATGTGGGAGCAGTGGATATTGAGGCAGTACAGCTTACGGCAGTGCGAATTCGGTTTGATGAAATGTATCGGCCGGAGGAGGTACAGTTTCATCTGCAGTCAGAGACGATTGCGGAGGAGGACCTTCGGACTGTGGAGCAGGAACTGCAACAGCAGTATGCTTACGATGATGTTGTGGAAGAAGTATCCTTTGAGGACAGGTACAATGAAATTTTGCTGAAGATACAGGAAATTGTCCCGGAGAAGGATGTGACGGCAGAACAGTATATTGAAGATTTGTCAAATGTGGCGCGGGCAGCAGATGAGAGTTTTCTTGCGATTTTGAGAGACCAGTCAAAGCAACTGATAAAGAAGGATGGCTGGGATCGCCGAGCAGTATTTGCCTATCTGGAAGCAATCGATGCAAGATTCGGGGAATTTCGGGAAGATTCTCTGACAGAGATCCCTCAGGAAACCTATTTAAAAGAACTGGAAGATACATTTGCAGAAGTACACAAGGTTGGCTCGGGTGTCTACACCTATATGTTTGAAGTCAGCGGGCTGAAAGCGAAAGAGAAGGCGCAACTTGTCATCTCTCAGATGGGTGGCTATATGGATGGGAATGAGATGCTTCAGTTGGCAGGTGAGTATCAGTTTGACAGTGAGATGCCGCCGCATGCGGAATTTCTGGAGTCCTATGCTGCCTGTGTACGGACTGCATGGCAGAAGAAGAGTGGATCGTATAAAATACTGGATGATCAGAAAGTACATCAGTTTCGAATGTACATCGACAGGCAGAATATTCAGTATGTGCGAAGTCATTTTGCTGGGAAGAACGATTATGAAAAGCTGCAAAATTATGCGAAGCAGTATGAGTTTTCTCTATATTATGGGGAACCTTCCAGACATCACAATAAGATTCTGCGCAAAGGAAGATTTGAAGTGCAGGAATATGACAAGGTGCTGACACCGAACCGGTTGTCAGAATTTATTATCGACGTGCAGACAGGAGCCTTTATTACGGAGTGGGATATTTTGAAAGTGGATGAAGTAACAGGAATTGTGAGTAACTCGGAGGCATATCCAAAGCAGAAGACGATCGAAGGCAAGACAATTGTTGACACAGAGTCTTTTAACTATGCACCTGCAAATTATGAGGAGGCTCACCAATGTCTGGATGTGCTGCCGGCCTCTCCGGACAAGAAAAAGGGGGATGCAACCTATCTTGAGAATCAAGTGAAGAAGACAATGAAAAAAGTGTGGAAGAGTCCTGAAAAATATCATTACAGAGAGCGGTATCGTTCTGCGAAGGATTATAAAAAGGAAAAATAAAAGGGCAGTAGGAGGAAACCTGGATGAAAAAGGAGAGAAAGTGGCTGTGTGGTATACTGGCTGCAGTGATATTGGGCAATATGACCGGCTGTGCAGAGCAGATTTCGGGCAAGACAACGGTAAATCGTATTCTGGCAGAAGAACCTTATATTAATGTCATACTTGGAGAGGGCTATCATCAGCAGGAAGTGCGGTTTGATCTGAAAAATGACAGAGCAGTGATTCCGAAAGATGTGCAGTGGGGGATGCACAGTTATCGAAACGGAACTGAGGTCGGAATCTCCTACGGAGAGAGCGAAGGGTGCGAGATCTATGATTCAGATCCGGAAGTAAATCCAGAACTGTATGAAGAATCGTATTTGGATTCTATTCGAGAGCTCAAGTTGAATGTGTCGGATATCCGAAAAAATAATTATAATATCAAGGTTGTTAAAAAAAAGCAGCTGGAAGCATTTGAACAGGAACTTGCGCTGATGTCGGGAGTTGTGATTAAGGGGGAATATGAACTGACAGGAGTCAACATTGAATTTGACCGGAGATTCCGACCAGTCAAAAAGACCTTTCGACTTCAGGCGCTGGATGAATCGCAAATGCATGAAGAGAAAAAAGACGAGAAAAAATGTATTCAGGAATTTGGGTATAATATAGGAAAAGTCCGGTTTCAGACTTCTTACCGCGATGTCGAGAAAAAGATACAGAAAGAGTGGAAGAAAATTTTGGAAGCGGAGAGAACTGAAGCACTTCTTCCCTACAGGAATCAATAATTGCAATCAAGCCATGAATGTGCTACACTCCAACTATACAAAGGAAGCTTTGCGTATGAGGAGGTGAAAGAGAAGCGGTTATGGCAAAAAAGCAGGAAAGATCAAGGAAAAAAGGAACGAAGAAAAAATCAGGATTGCTAAGCAATCTTATTTTGATACTGGCAGTGTGCGTATTTGTATTTTCCGGTTATCAGCTCTACCAGATTTTTTCCGAGTACCATGAGGGAAAGAAGGAGTACGAGGAGATCAGAGAACTTGTCATTCAAGAAGAGCCGAAGAAAGAACCGGAAGAACAGAAAGAACCGGAAGTTCAGCCACGCTTTACAGTTGATTTTGCGACATTGCAGCAGATGAATCCCGATACTGTTGGATGGATCCGCTTTGAGGAGCCGTCAGAGATCAGTTATCCGGTTGTCAAAGGCAGAGATAACGAAGAATATCTGACGAGAACTTTTGAGGCGAATGACAACAAGTTAGGAACACTTTTTGTAGATAAAGATAATACCGGTACTTTTACAGACCGTAATACAATCATTTATGGACACAATATGAAAAATGGAACGATGTTTGCTCAGCTGTTAAAATATAAAGAACAGGATTTCTTTGAAAAATATCCGTATTTTTCTATTTACACTCCTGATGGAAAAGAATCAAAATACCAGATTTTGTAGCGGGAGTTGTAGAGGATACTGCTGTAAATTATCAGTTTGCATTTCAGTCGGATGAGGAGTTTTTAAATTACATTGAGACGATCAAAGGAACATCACTGTATACGCCGAATGTGGAAATCGACGCAGCATCTCAGATTGTGACACTTTCTACCTGTACAAATGTTGCTGATGAGGAGCGATTTGTCGTGCAGGCAGTAAAAGTCAGTGAACAGTAAGACAGACAAGGAAGGAAACGGCAGAGGAGGGACAAGAGATGGCTAATGTATATGAAGTCGGGGACGTCGTCCGCATGAAGAAAAAACATCCGTGTGGTAGCTACGAGTGGGAGATTCTTCGTGTCGGAGCAGACTTCCGTTTAAAATGCACAGGTTGTGGACATCAGATTATGATTACAAGAAAATTAGTAGAAAAAAACACAAAAGAAATCAGAAAAAATGCTTGAAATCAGTAGAATCTTATGGTATAGTATTGACTTGTGATATATTGTTGTTTGCAGACAAGCGTCCGCGAACGATATTTCCTTGTTCCTGACAAGGTTCAGGGACCAAGAGACCATAAGGAGGTGCAAGAACATGAACAAGTATGAATTAGCTGTTGTAGTCAGCGCAAAAGTTGAAGATGACGTTAGAGCAGGAGTAATCGAAAAAGTAAAAGAGCTTATCGCTCGTTTCGGTGGAAATGTGACAGACGTTGATGAATGGGGTAAGAAAAGATTAGCTTACGAAATTCAGAAAATGAAAGAAGGATATTACTATTTCATCCACTTCGAATCTGATTCTACTGTTCCAGCAGAGCTTGAGAGCAGAATGCGTATCATGGAAAACGTTATCAGATTCTTATGCGTAAAACAAGAAGCATAGAGAAAAGAGGATAAATCGTATGAATAAAGTAATTTTGATGGGACGTCTGACAAGAGATCCAGAAGTGAGATATTCACAAGGTGACAGCGCAACTGCTGTTGCAAGATATACATTAGCAGTAGACCGCCGCTTTAAACGTGACGGAGAGGCAAGTGCCGACTTTATCAACTGCGTAGTTTTCGGAAAATCAGCAGAGTTTGCAGAGAGATATTTCCGCCAGGGATTAAAGGTTGTTGTAAGTGGTCGTATTCAGACAGGAAGTTACACAAACAGAGATGGTGTGAAAGTTTATACAACAGATGTTGTTGTAGAAGATCAGGAATTTGCTGAGAGCAAAGCTGCAAGCGAAAGCAGCATGGGAAGCTACCGTCAGGCAAGTCCAAGTCCATCACCAGCTCCAAGTGCAGATATTGGAGATGGGTTCATGAACATTCCAGATGGAATTGATGAAGAATTACCATTCAGTTAGACGATACAATGAGTAGATTTGTATAAATATAGGAGGTAATACCACAATGGCTTACGATAAAGGTAACAAAGCTGATTCTCCAATGAAGAGAAGAGGCGGACGCAGAAGAAAAAAAAGTTTGTGTATTCTGCGGTAAAGAAAACAACGAAATCGATTACAAAGACGTAGCAAAATTAAGAAAATATGTTTCTGAAAGAGGAAAAATTCTTCCAAGAAGAATCACAGGAAACTGTGCAAAACATCAGAGAGCTCTTACAGTAGCAATCAAGAGAGCAAGACATATCGCTTTAATGCCATACGTTCAGGACTAAGAAATGCAGAGGCTAAAATCTCAGAAAAGAGGTTTTGGTCTCTTTTTTTGTCTATTTGTCAAAGGCTGGGGAAAAAGAAGCTCCCTTGCAGTTCGGTGTAAAAGTACATTTTGTATGAGAAAGAACAGCTTTCCCAGGTTTGTATTATCTAAATAATATTCGCTATTGAAATGAATGACAGATAAGTCTATAATAAATCCATATAACTCGAAAAAATCAGACAACTGCAAAATGTACAGGAGGTACTGTGTATGGTGAAATTATATAATCAAGGAGTGTATCTGCTAAATGGGTCAGAGATTGTGCCAGATGGAGCAGATGCTGTAAGGGAGATAGAAGGCAAGGTGGGGCATGTTGTTTCCAAAGAGGAAGCGGCAAAGGAGACTATTGCATACCGCATTCTGAAGGAGCACAATACGTCTGCGGATATGGAGCACCTCAGAATCAAATTTGATAAACTGACTTCGCACGACATCACTTTTGTGGGAATTATTCAGACGGCAAGGGCATCGGGACTGGAACGGTTTCCGATACCGTATGTGTTGACGAATTGTCATAACAGTCTGTGTGCGGTCGGTGGGACGATCAATGAAGATGATCATATGTTTGGACTGACTTGCGCGAAGAAGTATGGAGGAGTGTATGTTCCACCGCATCAAGCGGTAATCCATCAGTATGCAAGGGAAATGCTTGCAGGCGGAGGCAAGATGATCCTCGGCTCTGACAGCCATACACGCTATGGTGCACTCGGTACAATGGCAATTGGCGAAGGAGGACCGGAGCTTGTCAAGCAGCTGCTGAATAAAACATATGACATCCGCATGCCAGAGGTGATCGCGGTATATCTGGATGGACAGCCTTCAGTCGGTGTGGGGCCACAGGATGTAGCGCTTGCGATTATCAAGGCGACTTTTGCAAACGGATATGTGAATAATAAAGTCATGGAATTTGTAGGACCGGGAGTAGAGAAATTAAGTGCGGATTTCCGAATCGGAATTGATGTGATGACGACAGAAACGACATGTCTGTCTTCTATCTGGAAAACAGATGCTGTCATAGAGGAGTTTTTTGAGATCCACGGAAGAAAAGAGGATTTTGAGAAGCTTTCTCCAGGTGAGACAGCTTACTATGACGGAATGGTATATGTAGATCTTGACAAGGTTGAGCCGATGATCGCGATGCCGTTCCATCCAAGCAATGCCTATACAATCCGCGAACTGAATCAGAATCTGAGCGAGATTCTTCATGATGTGGAGCAGAAAGCGCTGGTAAGTCTTGGAGGAGATGTGAATTTCACATTGCAGGATAAGGTGCGGAACGGAAAGCTTTATGTGGAACAGGGCATCATCGCCGGATGTGCAGGTGGAGGATTTGAAAATATCTGTGCTGCTTCTGAGATTCTTTCAGGATGCGGAATCGGAGCAGATGAGTTTACACTCAGTGTGTATCCGGCAAGTACACCAATCTACATGGAGTTGGTGAAGAATGGGGCTGTTGCAAAACTGATGGAAGCCGGGGCGGTTGTGAAGACAGCATTTTGCGGTCCGTGTTTCGGTGCAGGGGATACCCCGGCAGATGGAGCGCTCAGCATCCGGCATTCCACAAGAAACTTCCCAAATCGGAGGGATCAAAATTACAGAGTGGACAGATTGCTTCTGTAGCTTTGATGGATGCAAGATCGATTGCGGCAACTGCGGCGAATAAGGGATACCTTACATCGGCGGCAGATATGATGGACAGAGAATATCAGATGCCGAAGTATCATTTTGATAGTAATATTTATGCGAATCGTGTCTTTGACAGTAAAGGAATTGCAGATCCGTCAGTCAAGATTAAACTTGGACCAAACATTAAAGACTGGCCGGAGATGCCGCCGCTTCCGGAACATCTCCTTTTGAAGGTAGTATCAGAGATTCATGATCCAGTCACGACGACTGACGAACTGATTCCGTCTGGAGAGACTTCCTCCTATCGGTCCAATCCGCTTGGATTGGCAGAATTTGCCTTGTCGAGAAAAGATCCGGCATATGTAGGCAGAGCGAAGGAAGTGCAGAAGGCACAAAAAGCAATTGAGCAAGGACAATGTCCGCTGGAAGTGTTGGAAGAGCTGAAGGATGTGATGGAAGTTGTGCACAGGAGATATCCGCAGGCAGGTGAGGGGACACTTGGAATCGGAAGTACGATATTTGCAGTGAAGCCGGGCGACGGATCTGCGAGAGAGCAGGCAGCCTCCTGTCAGAAAGTACTTGGCGGATGGGCAAATATTGCAGAAGAGTATGCTACCAAGCGCTATCGCTCAAACTTGATCAACTGGGGTATGCTCCCGCTTTTGACAGACGAAAAGGAAGAACAACTATCGTTTCACAATGGAGACTATATTTTCTTCCCGGATATTTTAGAAAAAATCAAGCAAAAGGAAAATAAGATTACAGCTTACATTGTAAAAGATGATCTGGTGGAGGTCACATTCCGGTTGGGAGAAATGACGGAGAATGAGCGAGAAATCATCCAGAAAGGCTGTCTGATCAACTATTACAGGGACCAGAACAGGTAAGTGCTATAGGATCCTGATTAGATTATGAGGAGAAAAAACAGATGAAAGAGAAGTTATATACGATTCCGGTAAATGATGCGTTTCGGGAGGACTGTGAATGTCCTCTCTGCAGTATTTACCACAAGCTGGAACAGGATGCTCTTGAATATGCACTGCGTCCATCTACTTATATGGTAAGTGAGCGCAGGGAAGAGAGTGATAAAGTAGGATTTTGCAAAAGACATGCAGCGATGTTAAATGAGATGCCGGATCGGCTGGGGCTTGCACTGATCTATAAGACGCATATGGATTCTTTTATCAAGGAAATTGAACAAAGGCAGAAAGAACCGGTAAAGCAGGCATCGTTTTTCAAGAAAAAGACAGAAGCCTCAGGATTGGCTGCTTATATCGGGCAGTTGGAGAAATCCTGCTTTGTCTGCGAGAAGATCGAGAAGACGTTCCATGATTATTTAGGTACAATCTTTCATCTGTATAAGAAAGAGGAAGAATTCCGGAAATTGTTTACCTCCTCGAAAGGATTTTGTACAAAACATTACGGGATGCTGTATGAGATGGCGCCGGAAAGACTTGGCGGCGCTTTGCTGGATTCCTTTATCAGTGAATTGAATCAGCTCTATCTGGAAAATATGAAGCGCGTGCGGGATGACCTTAGCTGGTTTGTCGATAAGTTTGATTATCGATTTAAGGACGAACCGTGGAAAAATTCCAAAGACGCGCTTCCAAGAACTTTGACAAAAGTAAATGGCTTATAAAAGCAGAGCTTTCAACCGCTTCTGGATCGTAAGACCGCCGAAGAGGGCAATCAATATTTTTTGCAATATCAAAAAAGAGATAAGGAACTACTCCGATTATCAGACCTTCTGCAAAGGATAGGTGGAGTTGTACACAGAGCCAGACAGTTCCAAACAGATAGTTTACTGCGGAGCCGAGCAGCATTCCGATCAAGATGACTGCAGGTTTTTTTAAGAATCGCTCTGCAATCCACCCGGATAGGATTGTGAGAAAGATCATTCCGACAAGGTAGCCTCCGGTCGGTCCTGCGAGTTTTCCGAGACCTCCTGCGAATCCGGAGAAGACAGGAAGACCAATAGCTCCGAGGAGAAGATAGGCGAGGTAGCTTACAGTGGCGGCTTTCCATCCCAGTATAAAGATACTGATGTATAAGACCAGGTTGGTCAGAGAGAGGGGAACCGGGCTAAATGGCAGCGGGATGGAAAGCGGCGCTAAAATGCAGGTGATTGCGGTAACAAGTGCAATCCGTACAAGCAGGTGCGTTCTGACTTGTGGATGTTTGGTAGTTGCTGAAGGTATTGGATTCATAAGTGTTGTAAGTTCCTTTCTTTTGCTAAAATTTATGGAGATCAAATATATTGTGTATCCCATATGAAGCATATTATAATTTGAAGAAAACTAAATGTCAACATATTTAAAAATAAAGTTAACAATTAAAACCGGAAGTGTATGTCCAAAAGTCTGTGACGGAATAGAAATAAAATTAATTGATAATAAAATTAAAAATAAGATAAAAACAGAAAATACAATTATATAAAAAGAAAAATAAAAAAATAATAATAAAAAACTGTTGACAAAACAGAAAAATATAATGTATTATAAACTCAACAAAAGAAATCCAAAGAAATTAAAAAAGTAATTTTCATACAAAATTTTCTAAAGATTCTAGAAGAATTTGAATATGACAAGTAGACGGAAAAGGAACTTTTTGAAAATATTTCAGATAACCGGAAGCGGATACTTGAATATAAAAGAAAAAATGAGAGTTTTGATTTATGAAGACTTAAAGAAATTTCAGAGGATGGATGATCGGAAGGAGGCTGTTACCATTGGATATGACATCGTTTACAATTCAATATGTGAGTGGTCGGGCGAATAAAAGTTCCTGCGAGAACGGCCTTTATCATAGATAGTTCGATGATGAAAAAATAATGAAGAAAGTAATCGGAGAAAGAAAAGCTACCATATGATTTAGAATTGCAGAACATATTGAATAAAGAAAATAGACCACAGAAGTTCGGAGAGTTTAGAGGATGTGTAAAGAAACATCTAATAAAAAATCAGAAACAATATATAATCGGTACAGAGAGAATTAATTTTATATGAGTAGCGAAAAAGGTATTGATATGAAATGATTTGAAGGAGGAAAGCAATCCGATTATAAAAAACGAACGAGAAATGGTATCGAAGATTTGGAAATCGGAGACCTTAAGAAAAATCGAAATCAATTAAAGATTGATTATGAAAAGAATGAAGGCCGGCAGGAACAGAAAGTGTTAGCTTCTCCGCTGAGAATAAATAGAATGGATAAGCATAAGATTTAGATAGCCATTATAATTTCAAAGAAAATTATAATGGCTATTTTTTTGACAGAATGGAGTTGGTGTGATAAACTATGATAGTATTGGAGTAAGCAAATATAAGAATGGGAAGTAAATTATAATAGATGAGGTGATTGTATTGGATAAATATGAATATCGCGTAAAGACAGAGCAGATGCTCGAGTATATGGAACAAAAAGCATATGGGAAGGCGATGGAGATTGCAGATACGATTGATTGGCGTAAAGTAAAGAATGCGTCTATGCTCTGTTCTGTAAGTGAGATTTACGAGCAGAATGAAAAGTATGAAAAAAGCCGCGATGTCCTATTCATCGCATATGATCGCACCCCGGGAAGTAGAAAGATTATATACCGGCTTGGAATTTTAGCTCTCAAGCTGGGAGAGCCATCGGAAGCGATGGACTGCTATGAGGAATTTGTATCAGTCGCACCGAAAGATCCGAACCAGTATATTTTACGTTATAAGATTCTGAAAGCACAGAATGCTCCAATTACACAGCAGATTGAAGTACTGGAAGAATTTAAGAAAGCAGAATATATAGAGAAGTGGGCGTATGAGCTTGCAAAATTGTATGATGAGGCAGGGATGATCACGGAATGTCTGGAAGAGTGCGATGATCTGATTCTTTGGTTCAGTGAAGGAAAATATGTGTATCAGGCTATGGAACTGAAGATGAAGTATAAGCCTTTGACACCTTTACAGCAGGAGAAATACGATCAGAAACCTGACGGACCGATGACGCCGAGCCAGAAGTTTGTTCAGAAATTAAGAGAGAACCAGTTGGATACGTCTACTGCAACGATTCCGACTGGAGAAGTGAAGGAAGCAATAAAGGAACCACAGCTTCAAAAGCAAGTGACAGGTCAGATGAAGATTGAAGAAATCCTTGCAAGCTGGGAAGAAAAGCAGAAAGAAGTCATGGAAGTCATCGAGCAGAAACGTCAGGAAGCAGAGGCAGACAAGGAGATTGTGGAACTGAAGTCTGAACCGGAAGCAGCAACTCCGGAGGATGTCCGCCGACTGATGGAAGAGCTGGAAGGAAAGAAAGAGGATGAAGCTTTAGAGGAAGCATCTGCTTCAGAGCCTATGGAAGCGGAACCGGAAGTCATCGAGGAACCAATTGAAGAGCAGACATTTGCAGAAGAAGATTTTGAAGAATGTTTGATGATGAGATTGATGAGGGAACTCGAAGAGTTTGAAGAACTGGACATTCCTGAATGGGATGAACAGGAGATGGAGGCGATGACAGAAGAACCGGTGGAGGTGATCGAAGAATCTGAGGAGGAAGTGATCGAGGAACCGGAGAGTATTTTTGAAGAGATGTCGGAAGAGGATGCTGCGCAGGTGCTGTCGGAAGTAGATGAGGAGACAGAACTGTACGAAGAGGAAGAAATTTCGAGAGATCTGTCAGAAGAACAAGAAGAGATGGATCCGGAAGACGATGACGAAGACAGCTTTGATCCGAATGATTTTGAAGAAGTAGAAGATGGATATGATATCCGTGACTTTGAAGAGGAATAGCAGCTTTTGAAAGAGAGAGAAAGGAATCGGAGGAGGACGAAAGACGACGATGATTTTGACCTTCTGAATGAGACGATCCCTCTTTCGAGAATTGAAGTGGCAAAAGCAGCAGCAACTGGTAAGACAGGAAAGATTCCAGTAGATGAGATTGCAAATGCACTGGGAGCTACGGGAACTTTTGGACAGGGAACAACCGGATTTACTGTTCAGGCAAAATATGATCTGGAAGCACAGAGTGAAGTGGGACTTCGTGCCGGATTGACCGAAGAGCAGAAGAAATTATTCTCTTATTTTGTACCAGTAAGAGGAATGAGCGAACAGCTGGTAGATGTTTTAGAGCAGGATAAGCAGTGTACGAATCGACAGGGAACGTCAAAGACAGGAAACTTGCTGATCATTGGGCGAAAAGGTTCCGGTAAGACGGTTCTGGCTGTGGATGTGGTAAAAGCAATCCAGAAACAGAGAAAATTAAAGCAGGGAAAAGTAGCGATTATTACCGGAGATTCTCTGAATAAGAAAAAGATCAAAGAGATCGTATCGAAGTTATATGGAGCGCTCTGATCATTGAGAAGGCCGGAAGAATGAATGAAAAGACAGTTCAGCGGTTGAATAAGGCTATGGAGAGAGATACCGGAGAGCTTCTGATTGTTTTGGAGGAGCAGAGAAAGCCTTTGGATCGTCTGTTATCTTCTAATAAAGAATTCAGAAGAAAATTCACCTCTCGTCTGGAAGTGCCGATCTTTATCAATGATGAGCTTGTTACATTTGGTCAGACATATGCAAAGGAAAATGGATTCAAGATTGATGAAGTAGGTATTCTCGCACTGTACAGCCGGATCGATATGCTCCAGAGAGAGGATCATGTTGTGACAGTAGCGGAAGTCAAAGAGATCATGGACGAGGCGATTGAACATGTGCAGAAGACAAATGTCAAGAAAATCGTCAAGAGAGTGTTAGGAAAAGGAAGAGATGACGCAGACCGCGTGATCTTGTCTGAGAAAGATTTCAATATATAAGACGGGAAAGAGTCTGGATACAAAAGAAAAAGGTAATTTTTCAAGAAAAAAAGAGAAAATTTTTGGAGAAAAATTACAAAAAAGAGTTTGACAAGGTGAAAAATTGTCAAAACTCTTTCTTTTTGTATGGGTCTAAAGTATAATGAAAGAAATATCAGTAAATGGACTGGAAAGGTGAATGATATGGGAAAAGCAATGAAAAAGAATACGCCTATATTCTGAATAAACCGCATACATATCCCGTAGTTTCCTCAGGAATCCGAAATTGAGAAAATCAGATAAGAAAATTCACTTTATCTATTGTAATAAAATCAGGTTTCTAGTAAAATAGACATGTATTGACATACATGCTTGTATATACTGTAATAAGGTCAGGGAGTTTCTAGCCGTTCACCGTAAACGAACGGGCTACAAGCAAACAATTACTCTTTCTTTTTGTTCTGGGACGTACTTGTTTGCTTTTTATATTGCAGGCCGGTGCGTCTTTATAATTTTTATAGGAGGTCTTACTTATGGTCTTAAGAAGATACGCTATAA
>ENA-OQAA01000879-OQAA01000879.1-human-gut-metagenome-genome-assembly--contig:-NODE-879-length-18182-cov-2.427693_pt1 | contig 18182 bp, 20 predicted proteins | sample MGYA00242489_ERZ504515 | MGnify/ENA primary metagenome ERZ504515 (study PRJEB26092, sample SAMD00036237) | human gut metagenome | host: Homo sapiens | study: EMG produced TPA metagenomics assembly of... | reverse complement strand
TGTGGGAAGGATGTGTAAACAGAATTCCCATAGCCGAAAGAGAAAGCCAGCGCCTTGAGACGCTGGCCTAGTAACAAGGGCTTATAGCCCTAGAGCAAACCACCCGTTGGACGGGTGGTCATGATTTATAGTTCAATTATTTTTACAAACCTGTTTATTTCTATCGGTTATTTTTATGTAGCTATGTAACTTACATTACTCCACTTGCATTACCCGATTCATATTCTTGGGCTGTTGTATTCCCAGCATCTGTTTCATCTTGCGGACGGTTGCATTGTATACAATCCAGATGATCAGGACAAGTACGAATAAGAGTGCCAGGCACACAAGCAGTGAGGCAATTTCCGTGAAAGAAATGGTGCCGTCATTTGCGTACATGATCATGGAAAAGAAGAAGTACATAGCGACCATTCCAATGATGGAAGGGGTAAAGAAGATTTTTCTCGTCTGTGCTTTTACTTCTTTTGTGAGGAATGCAGGGGAAGCACCGAGTCGTTTCAAATCCTCAAAGACGTAGCGGTTGTTCAGGACGATGGAGATGCTTCTTGTATAGCAGATGATCAGCGCTGCCATGACACAGATAATGGTGATAAAGAAGAACAGCATCAGATAAACTGCCGTTGTGCGAACAAAATCAGTGGAGTCCAGCATTTTGAAGGAAGGCATGTATTTCCATCCGAATCGGAAAGTGCTGCCGTCACAGTCTGCATAATCTACTTTTGCATCGGCTGCATACTCAGGTTCATCGAGAAAGTAACTTTTCCCATTGACGGAACGACCATATTTTACAACGCGGTCATAGTTGGATGAGATTGCGTATTTTTCTCCGAGTGCATCCATGAAAACATGGAATAATTTGTCGGCAAATTCGTAGTTGTCTTCTCCATCAATGTTAAACAGGACTTGATGTTCCTTCCATTCATCGCCTAGACCGACTTCCATATTTTCGTAGTCTGTATCGTTTAGAACATAATAGTTTGAGCGCCCGGAGAACAGACTGTAGTGCAGATAGCCGTCAAAAGTAACTGGAAGTTTTTCATCGTCGTCATGTTGATGATTTGATCTGAGTCGGAGGTGAGCCAGTAGGTGTCGGTCTCGTCCTCATTGGAAATTGCTTTGTATGTTCCGGGTGCAACTTCTGTCTTCTGTCCGGTTAGAAATTCAAAAGCGGAAGCGGTAAGGAAGGTTCCCTCATTGGCAAATTCCTCATAGACAGTGTAGAGTTTTCCGTCGTCCGTAGTTCGTTCTACCGTGGTTGACATGCCGAGAAGGATGGTTGCTTCTTCCTTGTAATCTTTAATCGAGAGGTCATAATCTTTGGCAAGATCTGCAATTTCTTCTTTCCCTGGAACCGGCTGACCGATGGGATAGTGGAAAGAATAATCATATGGAGTGGATTTTACTTGCATCGCCTGACTGGTCTGTAGCGTTGGGATATAGAACAGTGCGAAGGCGCCGCCAGCCACGAGCAGTGCGATGACCATCATATTATTTACAGTCTGTTTTCCATGAAATTTCATCATACTGCGTGAGATAATCCCTTTGTATGGATGCTTTTTATGATTTCCGAACCCGCGTACCACAATGTGCAAAAGAAACATATACAGACCGATGAAGAGCGGTATGTAAAGGAGGGGTAAAAATGGGGATGAAAAGCGCCGGAATACTACTTGATAAATCGTTGGTCCAAAATATCCGGCGGTTCCTCCGAGAATCATCAGCAAAATACCGACGGAGGCATACCATGGCTTTACATCCCGCACGGGTTCGTTTTTGTGTTCTTCATTCACGACATCCATAATGTTGGTGCGGTAAAGTGTCCGTCTTCCAAGGAGAAATGCAAAAAGTAAAATGATCAGGATAAAGGCCGCCGGAATCAGGAGACAGCGAAAGTCCAGAAATAAACGCATCTCAGTGCTATCTACAACAAGCAGACGGAACAGCTGCCAGATAGACCAGGCAAATGGAATCCCAAGTGAGGTTCCGAGCAGGGAAGCGCTTAAGGAAGTGATAGCAGTGTCCTTGTACAGATGATTTCGAAGTACTTTTTTAGAAGTTCCCAGTGCGAGGAAGATTCCGAGTTCTCTTGACTTCATGCGGAAGAAGATATTTCCGGCATAGATGGTAAAAATTATGCATCCGATGCAGGCGAGTGCGAAGATCATCATTGCCTGTTTTCTGCTGTCGCCGCCTTCTGGAAGAACGAGAAGGACAGTCGGCGAAGTCAGGATCGCGGAGTAGGCTGTGATCAGTAAAAGCGCTGTGAAGTTACAGATAAAGTACAGTGTGTAATTTTTCCCGTTCTTTTTTCTTAAGGCAGAAAAAGTATCAGTTAAGGTTTTCATCGTTCTCTTCCTCCTCTTCTAACGTATTCATCTGTTTTAATTCCTCTAAAAGTGCATCGTGAAAAGCATGCTGGGAACTATTTCGTTCCATATTTTTATAGACAACTCCATCTTTGAGCAGGATGACACGGTCGCAGAAGGAGGCGGAAAAGCTGTCATGAGTCACCATGAAGATGGTTGCTTTCAGAGAAGCTTTTGCCTCCAGGAAAGAATCAATGACAGCGCGGCTGGATTTCGAGTCAAGATTTCCGGTCGGTTCATCTGCGAGGATCAGAAGCGGGGAGTTGATCAGTGCTCTTGCAACTGCGGTCCGCTGCCGTTCTCCACCGGAAATTTCTGCCGGATATTTGCCTGCAATCTGCGCAATACCAAATAAGTTACAGAGCCGGTCTGCCATCGTCTCTTCCTTTCTTCCCACATTTCCTCGGATGATCGCAGGGAGGAGGATGTTCTGCCGTACGGTTAGTCCGTCAAGCAGCATAAAATCCTGAAAGACAAATCCTAGTTTTTCGTTTCGGATATGTGCAAGAGCATCTTCCGACAAGCCTTTTAATTCTTTTTGTCCGAGTGTAATCTTGCCCTCCTCAAATGGAATATAGCAGGAGATGCAGTTTAAAAGGGTGCTTTTCCCGGAGCCGGACGGCCCATGACAGCGACAAATTCGCCTTGTGCAACGCTGAGACTGACGCCTTTTAACACCTCATAGCTGGTCGCTCCGACTGATAAGATTTATGAAGATTTTTACATACAGCATAGAAATACCACCTTTCTGAATTGTTTGAATGAAATCTGTATGGACAGAATCCGGAGTTTATGGAAATTTATGATCCCGGATTGTTCTTTTGTGTTGCTGTTGAAAAAGTATAGCATGGAAAAGAAGAAGTAAAATTTGGGATGGAAAGAATGGCAGTTCTGATGTAATGTTTGGAGGGGGATGAGGAGAAATGTAAAAAAATAGCAGCCGGAATGTAAAGTTTTGTATCCGGAGAGAGAAAAGCAGGAGGCGCAGAGACAAAGATTTATGTTATAATGCATAGGAAAATAGATGTGCCAGGAGATGGGGGGCACAATGGAAATATGTAAATGTCGCATGGAGACAAGGTATTCGGTGTGTGATAGTTCTTAATTCTGTGGACATTGAGGAGGTATAGATCATGTTAAGAATTGGAATCTGTGATGATGAATGCTATGCAAGAGATGCGCTTCGGTTGGAACTTGAGAAACTCTTAGAAGAAACCGAGGAGATTGTCTATGAGTTTTCCGGGGGAGAGACGGCGGTCAGTTGGCTGAAGAAACATCCGGGTGAGATTGACCTTCTGTTTCTGGATGTGGAGATGAAAGGGGTTAACGGAATCCGGACAGCGGAGCAGATCCGGGAATTTGACACAAGAATCCAGATCGTGTTTGTGACTGGTTTTCGGGATTTTGTGTTTGAGGGGTACCGTGTGCAGGCAGTTGATTATCTTGTAAAGCCTGTGGATGCGGACCGGCTTTCCAGTGTGCTTTCGCGTGTGCGCAGACAGCTGGAGCAGGTGCGGCAGAAGCAGTTTGTCTTTCAGAATGGGGACGGCGTATACAGGCTTTACCAGGATGAAATACAGTATTTTTACAGTGAGAAGAGAAAAGTGGTGGCGGTGACAAGGGAAAAGGAGCTGTCCTTCTATGCCAAACTGGATGAGGTGGAAGCTCGGGTCGGGAGAACTTTCGTGCGGATCCATCAGCGCTACCTTGTCAATGCAGATGCGGTGTCCTATATCGGCGCATCTTCGGTGCGGATTGGAAGCGAGGAACTGCCGATCAGCCGGGCGCTGAAGCAGGATGCGGTTGCAACGCTTGCGAAAGCCATGATCGGTGGTGATCTCTCATGATAGAAAAAGTGATTCTTTCGATTGCGGAGTATTTCAGGGTGTTTCAGATAATCTGCTCAATCTTTATTGCTTTGGCAGTCAGCTTTACGATCGAACGATTTTTTGTGGTACGCCGACAGTGGTACTGGAAGCTTCTGCTCTTTGGATGCAGTTGGCTCCTGAGCTCTATGCCGTTTTTTATCGGGGATCTGGTGAACCTCCCTCCGACGGTGCTGATATTTGTGGCGGGAATCCTGCTCGGATGTGAAGGAAGTCTGTTAAAAAAGCTGTCACTTTCCTTTATGATCATCAGCCTGACATCTTCTTTTAGTGTGCTGATAGATAATTATCTATTGTCGGCTGACAGTGGAATACCGACGGAGCAGGAAAGAATCGTCTATCTGTCTGTAAAACTGCTTTTTTACCTGATGATCTATTGCAGTGTGAAAAAATTTGTCCCGAAGAAATTCTATGAGTTGTCCAATCGGCTCTGGAGTCTTTTGGGACTGTTGACGTTGACACCTTTTTGTACCGTTTTGTCGGTTGTGTTGTTTCAGGAGTACAATGGTGAAATTCTTACAGCAAATGCGGCGTTCAATAAGACGATCCTCTGTCTTTGTATCCTTTCATTTGTCGGTCTGATCTGGGCAGTCGTCGTGTTATCCCATCAGTATGAGCTGGAGCAGAGCAGCAGGCTTTTAGAAATGAATCAGCTCTATTATGAATCATTGGAGCGGCAGCAGCTGGAAGTCAGAAAACTGCGGCACGATATGACAAATCATCTTCAGACACTTGCAGGACTTTCCGGGGAGGAACACAAGGCATATCTCGACAAACTTCTGGATCGTCCGGGGATCAAAAGGAATGTACAGTATTGTGAAAATCCGGTGATCAATGCCGTGCTGAGTACAAAGACCGGCAAAATGGAGCTGGAACAGATTGCATTTGCGTATGATCTGCAAGTGCCGTCCCAAATTGACATGGATTCGGTGGATCTCTCGGTGTTGTTTGCAAACAGTCTTGACAATGCGATCGAGGCGTGTGAAAAATTGCCCGGACAAAAAAGAAAAAATTTCTCTGCAAGCCAAGAATGAGAAAGGATTGTTTGTGATGAAGATAGAAAACACTGCAAAAAGTGAAGGAAAAATTTCGGAAAAGGCTGCGCCGGGCCTCCTTCCGCAGACGACGAAGAAAGATCGGAAGCTGCACGGATATGGGTTGAAGAGCATTCAGGAGATCGTACAGAGATATGGGGGAAGCATGGAAATTACAAAAGAAGAGGAGCGGTTTGTGCTGTTTCTGTATATTCCGGTGATGATATAGCGCCCGGGATGGAACTTTATCTGCCCCAAAAGCTGTGCGGCAGACTTATCTTGGATCTGAAGACCGCACTCCCTGCGAGATAAAAAGAAGGACTGGTCGACTTATCCTCTTTCTGTGATATGATAATCCTTGTATTAACAATCACAGAAAGGGGGATTTTCATGGAAAATATGTCTGAGGACAGAGGAAAAAATATGGCGAAAAAGCCGTCAGATCATATATGTATCGGGCTGCTGGCCCATGTAGATGCAGGAAAGACAACGTTGTCGGAAAGTATGCTCTATCTGAGCGGAAGGATCCGGCAGCAGGGAAGGGTGGACCATGGGAATGCCTATCTGGATACTTATGAACTGGAGCGTGCGAGGGGAATTACGATTTTTTCCAAGCAGGCAGAGCTTGTGTTTGGAGAACTGGAGGTTACACTGCTGGATACACCGGGGCATGTGGACTTCTCAGCAGAAATGGAGCGGACACTCCGGGTGCTTGATTATGCAATCCTTGTGATCAATGGGGCGGACGGTGTGCAAGGACATACGGAGACACTGTGGAAGCTCTTAAAGCAGTATCGGATCCCGGCCTTTTTGTTCATCAACAAATGGATCAAAATGGTACGGATGCAGAGAAATTGCTGGAGGAACTGCGTGTGAAGCTTTCAGGAAGCTGTATCCGGTTTGGGGAAGCGGAAGATTCGGAAGAATTTTTGGAAAATGTAGCTATGGCAGAGGAGCAGGTGCTGGAAACGTATCTGGAACATGGTACGATCGAACGGGGGGAAATTTCCAGACTGATCTGGGAGCGGAAAGTATTTCCGTGTTATTTCGGCTCTGCGTTAAAAAATATTGGGGTGAAGGAATTCCTTGCCGGCTTGGAATGCTATGCCAAAGAGCGGTCCTACCCGGAAGAATTTGGCGCAAAAGTCTATAAGATCGCGCGGGATCCGCAGGGGAACCGTCTGACATATCTGAAAGTGACCGGGGGTGTATTAAAAGTCCGGGATCTGATACGATATCAGGATGTAGAGGAGAAGGTTAGCCAGATCCGGATTTATTCCGGTGAGAAATATGATGCGGTTCAGGAAGTGCGTGCAGGGCGCGTGTGTGCGGTGACCGGGCTTACGAAAACGTATCCGGGAGAAGGACTTGGGGCAGAGCCGCCATCGGAAGGGCCGGTGCTGACTCCGGTTTTAAATTATCAGCTGATACTCCCGGAAGGATGCGATACCCACGGAATGCTGCTCAAGCTTCGCCAGCTGGAGGAAGAAGATCCGGAGCTTCATATCGTGTGGAATGAGGAACTTGGGGAAATTCATGCGCAGTTGATGGGGGAAGTACAGACAGAGATTTTACAAAGTATGATCCGGGAACGATTTCAGACAGAAGTCACGTTTGGACCGGGAAATATTGTATATAAGGAAACGATCAAACGTCCGGCGGAAGGTGTCGGGCATTTTGAGCCGCTGCGCCATTATGCGGAAGTACATCTGCTTCTAGAACCAGGAGAATCGGGAAGTGGACTTGTGTTTGCGGCAGACTGCAGTGAGGATGTCCTTGACCGAAACTGGCAGCGGCTGATTTTAACACATTTGGCCGAAAAAGAGCATAGGGGTGTGCTGACTGGATCTTCGATCACAGATATGAAGATTACGCTTGTTGCAGGCAGGGCACATCTGAAGCATACAGAAGGAGGAGATTTCCGTCAGGCAACTTACCGTGCGGTTCGCCAAGGGTTAAAATCGACAGAAAGTGTGCTTTTGGAACCGTACTATGAATTTCGGATGGAGATCCCGGCTGAATTTGTCGGAAGAGCACTGACAGATATTCAGAGAATGGCAGGAGAATTTCAGACACCGGATACAGAGGGAGACTTTGCGGTGATCACCGGGAGCGCTCCGGTATCTGAGATGAGGGATTATCAGCTGGAAGTGACAAGTTACACGAAAGGAAGAGGACGACTGTTCTGTACTTTAAAGGGATATGCACCTTGCCACAATGCAGAGGAAGTGATAGAGCAGATCGGATATGATTCAGAGGGAGATCTGGACAATCCGACCGGATCCGTTTTCTGTGCGCATGGAGCAGGTTTTCATGTCAGCTGGCATCAAGTGCCGGATCATATGCATTTGGAATATGTGTGGACACCTGAGGCAGAAAAAGAGAAATCGGCAATTGAGGCTAAGAAAGGTCAGGGAAGCGTACAGAGTGAAGAGTTTCGAGTAGTTTTTCGAGAAGTGTTGAAGAGGATAAAGAACTAGAGGAAATTTTCCTTCGTACCTATGGAAAAATAGAGAGAAAACGTCCGATTGCTGAGCGGCGAGTAGAGAGCCCGGAGGAAAGACAAAAGCGGATTCGAAAGGATCAGATGGAAGAATATCTGCTTGTAGATGGATACAATGTGATTTTGCATGGGAAGATCTAAAAGAGCTTGCAAAAGTCAATATCGAAGGGGCGAGAAATAACTGATGGATGTGTTGTGCAACTATCAGGGATTCAAGAAATGTAATCTGATTCTTGTGTTTGATGCATACAAGGTGCAAGGGCAGGAATTAGGGGTTCAGAAATACCATAACATCTATGTCGTGTATACGAAAGAAGCGGAGACAGCAGACCAGTATATTGAAAAAGTTGTTCATGAGATTGGAAGAAAATACCATGTAACGGTTGCTACTTCGGATAATGTAGAGCAGGTTGTGACACTGGGACAAGGTGGAAAGCTGTTATCTGCCCGGGAGCTTCGGACGGAGGTGGAAGAAGTGCAGCGCCAGATAAGAGAAGAATATCTCAATCGTCCGCAGAAGGGGAAAAACTATCTGTTTGATTATCTCGATGAAGAGATTTCCGGTCAGATGGAAGAGGTACGACTTGGGAAAAAAGAGCTAAAGGATGTCTGGGGAGAGTGAAGATGCAGATAGAATTACGATATCTGAGTGAAAAAGATAAGAAAGAGATCTGTGGATGGAAATATGATGGAAAATATGCGATGTATAATCTTTCTGATCATGAACAAATGAGAAGAGAACAGTGTGGATTTTCAATCCCGAGAAGGAAGAGGAATATTGCGGGACATGGGAAGATGGAGAATTGGTCGGATTTGTCCATGTATGTCCCGGGATTCAGAAGATTACGATAGGACTTGGTGTGCGCCCGGAGCTTTGCGGAAAGCATTATGGGACAACTATATTAAAGGTGGTTTGCGAAGAGGTTGAAAAGCAGTATCCGGGTAGGTTGCTTTGCCTGTATGTCAGAAGTTGGAATCAAAGAGCCATTAAATGTTATCAAAATGTAGGATTTCGTATAGAAGGAACGGAATTTGAGATGTCAACACCAGCAGGGAAAGGAATGTTTTACCGGATGGTCAGAAGATACTGAAGCCTTTTTTATGGGTGTAAGGGTATTGGTGGTTAGTAATAATGTTTTTTAAGAGTTACAAGATTATGAAAATAAGATGATATAGGAATATAAAAACGCGAAAGTGATAATCCAATGAAAATTAAATTGATATAATTGGTTATCACTTTCGTATTTTTCTTTTGAAAAAGATTTGGCTGTAATTGTCTGTAAATCAGAGATGCAGAGACATCCATGTGGCCTTACGGAACTAAAAAAAGTATGTTTTATAACATTTCTTCCAGTGTCTGATAAAGTGATAGGGAGTTCATTTCGTCGATTGTAAATTCTTTTGTAAAAGCGATGATTCCATCTTGAATCTCCTGGCGGCTGTAATTGTGATCCGATAAGAAATTATCGTATATTCGTTAATATGCGAATAGAACGTCAGTCCCATCAGCAGATAGTCTTTGCTGTCAGGTTCGACATTTGCGTATAGAAGGTTCTCAGCTTCGTTGATTTTTCCGCCGTCTGCGAGGGAAAGGATCCGTGCGAAAATATCATCGCATGGGGTGTAAAGCCCATCAGAGGGCAGTTCATAGACCGTATCTGACTTCCCAGTGATCAGCTTGATGAAGAAGCTGACGATACTTTTGATCATCCGCATAATATAATCTTGCTCAAATTCCATAGAGACCCCTCCTTATTTCCGAAGCATAGTTTCGGTGTGATGTAGTGTTACAGTTGTAAGCATATCAGGCTGGACTTTGCCAACGGTGTTGTACAATTTCAATCAGTCAAAAAAATCTGTGTCATCATCGAACTGTCTGGCAAGCTTTTTCTGGCGATACTTTGTGAAAGTTCCCATTAGAAACAAAACTACAAACATCAAAAAGAAAATACTGATGGCAAACAGGGCGCAAATGGACAGTACATGTTCAGAGCCGTTGCATGCGAGACCTGCGCCGAGTAAAAAGGTAAAAATCAGTGTTCCAATCAGGCTGGCACTAAGATAAGTCTTCATACATGGTGTAGAGTCATATCCCCAAAGCCCTTTCTTCACACAGCCAATCACAACGATCAGACATCCGACCAGAAATGAAATATTTTCTCCGGCAATCTGCTTTGGACCTGCCCCGAGAAAAAGTGATTGCACCAGAAGTGACAGAAGGAGTACGCCCCACATAATCCAGAATCCAGTGCGTTCTACTTTCATCATTTCCAGTTCCTGACGTTCGTCAATAATTTTCTTCATAGTTACTCAACCTCCCAAAATAAATCGTCTAATGTTTTGCCCAAAGCCTTGCAGATTCGGATACATAGTTTCAGCGAAGGATTGAAATCTCCGGCCTCAATCATACCGATCGTCTGTCTGGTCACATCGGTCATCTCTGCAAGCTGGACTTGCGAAAGCCCTTGTTCCATGCGGGCAATCTTTAGTTTCATATTTTTCATATACGGTTAAGAATCTCCCTTCCAGCCAGTAGATGCAATGCATGCTGCTGACTTGATTTCTGTCTTCTTGTCTTCAGTATATGAAATATATAAAGGTATGTCAAGTATATATTGCATTTTGTGTAATATAGTTTGCATACAGGGCGCCGTAAAAGTATTATTTTGAAAACAAAAGAAGACAGAAACATTGTAAAGCAAATACGAAAAGTCTTGCTTTGCTCAGTTTCTGTCTTCTGTATCAAATTTGCAAAGGTATCTGTCTGACTAGCAGATTAATTCCGCCTGTCAAATCCATGGATCCAGTCTGCTTTAAAATAGTAGATGATAAATAAAATCGAACTTAATGTCCAGGTGATCGGGTATGCCCAGAAGATGACTTTGATATCTGGGATGATCCGGACAGCGACGGTAATGTAAGATACACGGATTATGCACCAGCAGATCAGCATAACGAACATCGGTATCGTAGATTTTCCAGCCCCGCGGAGGATTCCGGCAATACAGTGCGAAAATGCGAGGAGGAAGTAGAACAAAGTAATGGTACGTGCCTGTGCAGTTCCAAAAGCTACCACCTGTGGATCATTGTTAAATGCGGCAACAAGGTATGGAGCGGTAAAGAAGATAATGATTCCGACAATCTCTGCCATAGTAATGGAACAGAGCACACCGAATTTTGCGCCTTTTTTTGCACGTTCGTACTGTCTGGCGCCGAGGTTCTGGCTGATAAAGGTAGTCAGAGACAGTGCAAAGCATGTGATCGGCAGGAAGCCAAATCCCTCGATCTTTGAGTAAGCACCGCAGCCGGCAACAGCCATTTTCCCAAAGGAGTTGATGTTGGACTGCACGATGACATTTGCGAAAGAAATGATCGAGTTCTGGAAGCCAGAAGGAAGTCCGTTAGAAATAATCAGCTTTAGCATTGGAAAGTCAAAGCGGATTTTCTTTAGGTGAATTTGATAATCTTCTTTGCAGCGCATCAGATGGATCAGGCAGAGGATTGCACTTAAAAACTGTGAAAGGATTGTGGCGACGGCTGCGGATCCCACACCAAATCTGAACACACCGATAAAAAGCAAATCTAGAACTACATTTGTCACAGAGGAAATGATCAGGTAGATCAAAGGATGTCTGCTGTCACCGACAGACTGAAGGATTCCAACAAAAATATTATAGAGTACAAATGCAATGGATCCGAGGAAGTAGATGCGGAAATACAGCACTGAATTTTTTAATACATCTGCGGGAGTCCCCATCCACCTAAGAAAAGTAGGTGTCATGATCAGTCCGATGGCAGTCAAAAGAATTCCTGCCACAATTCCAAAAGCAACGGTTGTGTGAATGGCATCCTGTACTTTTTCTTTCTCGCGTGCGCCAAAGTATCTGGCAATGACGACGCCGGCACCAAGTGAGATACCATTGAAAAAGCCGACCATTAGAAAAATGAGACTTCCGGAGGAACTGACAGCGGCAAGGGCATCACTTCCAAGGAAGTTTCCAACGATCAGGGAGTCGGCGGTGTTATAAAGCTGCTGGAAGAGGTTTCCAAGGAACAGCGGAATGGCAAATAGGATCATCCGTTTCCAAATGGGCCCCTCAGTCATTAAAGTAGACTTTGTTTTCGTATTCATAATTCAGATCTCTCCATTCCTAAAATAATATCTTTTCTTATTATAGCATGCCTTCTGATCAGTGAACAAAAAAGTTGTATGAATGAGAAAAATATATTATAATACACAATAATTTACAACGATTGTGGAAAGAGCCAGACGAGATAAAGACATTTACAGAGGAGGAAGAAAATATCTCGAAAGAAAGGGTACAGAGAATGGAAAAGAAAGGGATTATTTTTGATTTAGACGGAACGATTTTGGATTCGATGCATATCTGGGAAGAAATTGATAAGAAATTTCTTGGAAAAAGAGGACTGGAAGTTCCGGAAGATTATTTGAGAAGTATTGCGCCTCTTGGGTTTGAACGGGCGGCAGTCTATACCATTGAACGGTTTGGATTTTTAGAAACACCTGAGCAGATTATTGCAGAATGGTACCAGATGGCAACAGATGCTTATGCAAATCAAGTACAGCTAAAGCCGTCAGCAGAGGAATATCTTCGTTATCTGAAAAAACGGGGGATCAAGATTGGAATTGCAACATCCTGTGAACCACAGATGTTTTTGCCGGCATTGGAGCGAAATGGAATTTTGGATCTGTTTGAGTCCTACACAACTGTGCGAGAAGTACCGAGGGGAAAAGAGTTTCCGGATATTTATGAGAGACAGGCTGAAAAGATGGGACTTTTGCCGGAAGAATGTGCAGTATTTGAAGATATTCTAAAAGCGGTACAAGGGGCGAATGCAGGAGGATTTTATACGGTAGGTGTGTACGATGCACATTCAAAAGATGAATGGGAAGAAATCCAAAGGCACGCAGACAGCTTTATTTACAGCTATAAGGAGTTGATCAGATGAAGAAGATTATTTTAGCTTCCGGTTCGCCGAGACGCAGAGAGTTGCTCGAGCAGATCGGATATACATTTGAGGTTGTGACAAGCGAAAAAGAAGAGGTATATCAAAGCACGGAACCGCAGGAAATCGTAAAGGAACTGGCGCTTTTAAAAGCAAAGGACGTGGCGGAGAAAACTGCATCGGATAGAGAAGAAGATTGTGGCCGGATAATCATCGGTGCAGATACTGTTGTGGCGCATGAAGAAGATTTTAGGAAAGCCAAAAGATAAGGAAGATGCAGAGCGCATGCTGGAAGCACTTCAGGGGGATGCCCATGATGTTTATACCGGAGTAGCTGTGATCTGCTATGACAAGGAGGGGAAAGAAGAAGTCATTTCCCATGCGGTCCAGACAAAAGTATATGTAGATGTAATGACAGAGGAGGAGATTCAGTCCTATATTGCGACTGGGGAACCAATGGATAAAGCGGCGCATACGGAATACAAGGCAGATTTGCAGCACATATTGCAAAGATTGACGGGGATTACTATAATGTGGTCGGACTTCCGGTGTCTTATATTTATAAAGTGCTTCGGGAAAAAATCTGATTATTAAACATGGAAAAAGCCTTTGTTTTTGCGATTTGAAGGAAGTTATAGGGTGAAAAGCAGGAAAAAATAAAAAAACATAGGAATGTAGAAGAAAATCTTTTACATTCTCTTTGTTTTATATTATAATACTGTTGCAATATGCAGAGATGCCGGATTTATGATTCTGACATCCTGTGCAGGAAGCAAGTAAATTAAAGAAATAGATTTGGAGAGTGCAAAAGATGGAACGTAAAGTAGGTACTATATCAAGAGGAATCCGCTGCCCGATCATCAGAGAAGGCGACAACCTCGCAAATATTGTAGTAGAAAGTGTATTAGATGCAGCAACAAGCGAAGGCTTTGAGTTAAGAGACAGAGACGTCATCTCCCTGACAGAGTCAATCGTTGCAAGAGCACAGGGAAACTACGCTTCTGTTGAGGCAATCGCAAGTGATGTAAGAGAAAAATTAGGCGGTGAGACAATCGGTGTTATTTTCCCGATCTTATCCAGAAACCGTTTTGCGATCTGCTTAAAAGGAATTGCGATGGGCGCAAAGAAAGTAGTTCTTATGCTGAGCTATCCGAGTGATGAAGTTGGAAATCAGCTTGTATCTTTAGACAAGCTGGATGAAGCAGGAATCAATCCATACAGCGATGTACTTACTTTGGAGAAATACAGAGAACTGTTCGGAGAGAATAAGCATGAATTTACAGGTGTAGATTATGTAGAATATTACGGACAGCTGATCAGAGAAGCAGGTGCAGAAGTAGAGATTATCTTTGCAAACAATCCGAGAACAATCTTAGATTATACAAAGAATGTAATGACTTGTGATATCCACACAAGAGCAAGAACAAAACGTATTCTCAAAGCAGCAGGTGCAGAGCGTGTATGCGGAATGGACGACATCCTGACAGCGCCGGTAGATGGAAGTGGATGCAATGAGAGATATGGTCTGTTAGGCTCTAACAAGTCTACAGAAGGCATGATCAAGTTATTCCCAAGAGAGTGCCGTGATCTTGTAGATGAGATTCAAAAACAGATCTTGGACAAGACAGGAAAACATGTGGAAGTAATGGTATACGGGGATGGAGCATTTAAAGATCCTCAGGGAAAAATCTGGGAATTAGCTGATCCGGTTGTATCTCCGGCATTCACAGACGGACTTCGCGGAACTCCGAACGAAGTAAAATTAAAATACCTTGCAGATAACGATTTCAAAGATTTAAGCGGAGAAGCTTTAAAAGAAGCAATTTCCAAGAGAATCAAAGAAAAGAGTGACAATCTTGTCGGAGATATGGCTTCTCAGGGAACAACACCGAGACAGCTCACAGATCTGATTGGTTCCCTCTGTGACCTTACAAGTGGTTCTGGAGACAAAGGAACACCGGTTGTGTTAGTTGCAGGGATACTTTGATTAATTACACAAACTAGTGTTAAAAAGCAGAAACGAGACAGCAGTAAGAACTGTTAAAAGTTTATAAAGACTGGAAATGAGGCATTGCCGATGATCAGAAGATTATTTGGCAATGCCTTTTCCAATAGTTCAAAAAATGCAATATTTTGTATAAAAAAGCACAAGAAAATGTGAAAGAAAGGTGATACGATACAGTTAGATGAAACAGCAAAGGGAGGAAAAGAACTATGGAAATTAAAAAAGAGAATATGGAGTGGCTTGCAGAAGCGATGCACTATGTAAAGGGCAAAGTGAATGAGAATCTGCCAAAGTATTCAACAGTTTTTCCGACATCAAGTTCCGAAAACCTGATTTATGGAGAAATGGGAAATAAAGATTGGACAGAAGGATTTTGGACAGGGATTTTGTGGCTTTTGTATGAAGACACAAACGAAAAAAAGTATCTTTCTGCATTGGAGACATTGCTCCGCACATTTCAAGAGAGATTAGATCAGAATATTGGTTTAAATACACATGATATTGGATTCTTATACTCTTTATACACACTTGCGGGTTATAAAATTACAGGAAATGAAAAGGCACTGGAACTCTCGGTGCGCGCTGCAGATTGTCTTATGGAACGATACAGTGAAAAGACTCAGATTATTCAGGCATGGGGCGTTTATGGATTTGCGCTCAGCTATGCACATACGGGAATTCTTGCATGTGGGCTTCTGGAATTAAGTAAGCACCTTCCGGTCTTAGATCCAAGAAAGAATATGAGGAAACGGCAGTTCAAATTGTGAAGTCACTGTTTGAAAATTATACAACGGAGAAAGATCTTTCAAATGGGATTATCAAACATGGAGTATATGCAATTCCATTCCATGTTGGAGTCGATGAATGTTGTATCTGGGGAGACTATTTTATGTGGAAGCATTAATGCGTTTAAGAAATGTCTGGAATATGTATTGGTAAGGGAGAAGAATGAGATGATTCTGCATGCGTTGGAAAAAGTAGCATCCGAAAAAGGGTTTTCGGTAGACAATTATGGGATGTATTCTGCAGAAGACGAGTGTCAGTTGACATATGTGCAGGTTGGGATTCTTGCAGCAGTTTTATTAAATGCAGGGGCGGCAGACTATGTGATCACCGGATGCGGAACTGGTGAAGGAGCTATGCTTGCATGTAATTCTTTTCCAGGTGTGATTTGTGGACATGTAGAAGATGCATTAGATGCTTATACATTTGCACAGATCAATGACGGAAATGCAATTGCAATCCCATTTGCAAAAGGATTTGGATGGGGCGAGAACTGAATTTGGAGTATATCTTTGAAAACTATTCGCAGAAGAGAGTGGACAAGGATATCCAAGAGAGCGTGCAGTTCCGGAACAGAGAAATAAGAGGATTTTGGATGAAGTAAAAAAAGTGACTTACAAAGATCTGCCTACAATCTTAAAAGAACTTGATCGTGATCTTGTGAGAGGGGCATTGCAGGGGAAAAGATTTGAGGAACTTTTCTTTGCGAATTGCAAATGTGAAACGCTGGCAGAATGTGTGAGAGAAATTTTGAAGGAAGATTAAGATGTTAAAAGTAACAATAAAAAATGCCGAGGGACAAGAAATATTAAGTAAAGAGGGAGAGCAGGAAATTGCATTTCTCTGTGAACGAACTTATGAAGAGGGAGATCGTATTGTAGTGGAAAGCAGTGAGAAAAACTTACCGAAATCTGGCGCTGAATGTCAACGATCAAGTCATGTAGTACAACTTGTTATCCACATGTATCTGCAAATGTAGAAACGAGAGGAGAAGCTGTCTTTGCAGCAGTCAATGTAGTTGACGGAGTGACTGCAAATGAAGGACATTGGAAGTGGCCGTTTCAATCGTGGGGAATTAATCGTCGTGAGGATGCGGCGATCAAGATTGACTTTGGAAGAGAAGTGGAGATCGATCGGATTATTCTCTATACGAGAGCAGATTTTCCGCATGAATTTATGATTGAAAAAAGGAAAGTGAGCTGGATAGAATTGTGCGATCTGATCAAAGCAGACGATCCATCTCCATTTCCGGCGCTGACACAGATTGAAGTGTATGGAAACGACTTGTAAGTGAAGAAAATTCCAAAAAAGTTACCACATCCTTCAGGATTGCGCTAACTTTTTTTCTGTTGCGGTTTTATTTGGGTTTGCAGGATGCTGTGTGTCTAAAGCCGCTCGGAATATTAAGAAGAAAACTGAGAGTATTTCTTCGGTGAGATGCCGACTGCCTTTGTAAATGTCTTCAGGAAGTTACTGTAATCGTTGAACCCGCATTCCTCACATGCCTCATTGACCGATTTCCCTTCAGCAAGCAATGACTTTGCGATCGTGATTCGTTTGGTAGTAATATATTTGTTGATCGTTGTCCCGGTCGCAGATTTGAAAATACGGCACAGGTAGGAAGGACTCAGATAGAAATTTTCGGAGAGTTCTTCGATTGTCAGTGGATTCTGAATGTGCTGGTTGATATAAGTCAGAATCCGGTCAACCTGTTGGTGCTGCGTCGAGCGAAAAGAAGATGTGACAGGGAGGTTGTTGTCAGAGAAAATTTTATTCAAAAATACCATTAATTCTGTGAACGTGGCTTTCTCTATAAGATCTGCGCCGAATCCGTCTGTGCTGACAAGTTTATGAATGAAGTACTGAAAGAGCTTCTGCTCCTCGACATTCAGTGACCGCTTGTGCAGGTTTGGATTGGATGTATTACGAGAAGAAAAGCAGTTATCCAGATTGGTCTGCCCAGAAGAAAGCTGTTTTAAAAGTCTGGGAAGAAAGATAAAACAATCCGCTCATGAACTTTCTCGTCAATATAAGTTAAATGGTGGCTTTCATACTGATTAATGAAGAAAATATCCCCTGGTTCGATGCTGTAGAACCGGTTATCATCATTGTATAAGTGGGCAACAGCAAAAGTTTTCTGATCTAAACAAGAAGCGATTGCTTCTTTACATGAACGTTGTAATTCCATATCAAACCTCCTCAAAATTTGATAAAATTATAGCAAATTTTGTGGATTTTTACAATTCGTCTTTGGGTGATTGCACTCTTTTAAAAAGTATTTGCTGCCTTTTTCGGAAAACACCTACTGCCGTATATTGACATTCTAGGAGCGTCAATTTATAATCAACAATTAGGGGACTAACAAATGGAGGATAATATGGAACGGGACATTGCGATTGGCAGAATAATCGGCATTTTGTCAAATCAGATCAAGAGACAATTTGACAGTTCTGCCTCAAAGACAGGTGTGACCGGAGTGCAGGGACGAGTGTTGCATTATCTTTTGGGCCAGCCAAGAGAACAGGAGATTTTTCAGAAGGATCTGGAGGAAGAGTTTAATTTAAGAAGATCTTCAGCTACGGGTATCTTACAGCTTATGGAGAAGAACGGATATATCGAACGGGTTCCGGATGGAAT
>ENA-OQAA01000877-OQAA01000877.1-human-gut-metagenome-genome-assembly--contig:-NODE-877-length-18249-cov-6.463746_pt1 | contig 18249 bp, 27 predicted proteins | sample MGYA00242489_ERZ504515 | MGnify/ENA primary metagenome ERZ504515 (study PRJEB26092, sample SAMD00036237) | human gut metagenome | host: Homo sapiens | study: EMG produced TPA metagenomics assembly of... | reverse complement strand
CCCAGCACCCCGCGCGGCTTTGGTGAAATTCTGATATTTCGCGACATAATAAAAGATTTTGTAATATTCCCAGTCCACATACATAGCGGCGTGCCCTCTTTCATGTAAATTTTGTATCGTGATCATGTGCAGGATACTTTTTACACATTCTCTGCTTGCTAGTATAATAACACCGCAATCAAAAATTGCAAGAGGGAATTCAAAAGTATAAAGTGGTTTGAACGGAGGCGGTTCTTATGTCTGAGATCAAAAAGGTCGTGCTGGCCTATTCCGGCGGTCTGGATACTTCCATTATCATCCCATGGCTGAAAGAGCATTACAACAACTGCGAGGTCATTGCGGTGTGCGGCAATGTGGGCCAGAAGGGCGAGCTGGAAGGTCTGGAAGAGCGCGCCAAGGCAAGCGGTGCTTCCAAGCTGTACGTAGAAGATCTGACCGATGAATTTGTGGAGGATTACGTCATCCCCACCATGCAGGCCGGGGCCGATTACGAGGGCTATCTGCTGGGCACCAGCTTTGCACGACCCATTCTGGCAAAGCGTGTGGTGGAGATCGCCCGTGCCGAGGGTGCAGATGCCGTGTGCCACGGCAGCACTGGCAAGGGCAACGATCAGGTGCGCTTTGAACTGGCCATCATGCACTTTGCACCGGACCTGAAGATCATCACTCCGTGGCGTGAGTGGGATATCCAGAGCCGTGACGAAGAGATCGACTATGCGAGGCACATCACATCCCGCTGAAGATCAACCGCGAGACCAACTACTCCAAGGATAAGAACCTGTGGCACCTGAGCATGAGGGCCTTGACCTTGAGGACCCGGGCAACGAGCCGCAGTACGATAAGCCGGGCTTTTTGGAGCTGGGTGTCAGCCCCAAGACCGCACCGGACAAGTCCGAGTTCGTGGAGCTGGCATTTGAAAAGGGCGTGCCGGTGAGCCTGAACGGCGAAAAGATGAAGCCCGCCGTCCTCATTGCCAAGCTGAATGAGATCGGCGGCCGCAATGGCATCGGCCTGTACGATGTGGTGGAGAATCGTCTGGTGGGCATGAAGAGCCGCGGTGTGTACGAGACGCCCGGCGGTACCATCCTCTATAAGGCTCATGAGGTGCTGGAAACTCTGACGCTGGATAAGCTCACTGCCCACAAAAAGCGCGAGCTGGCCATCACATTTGGTGAGCTGGTCTATGACGGCCAGTGGTTCAGCCCCCTGCGCAAAGCTCTGAGCGCCTTCGTCACCTCCACGCAGGAAAACGTTACCGGTAAGGTGCGTCTGGAGCTGTACAAGGGCAATCTCATCAATGCCGGTGTCTGGTCTCCGTATTCCCTCTACCGTGAGGACATTGCAACTTTTGCTGCCGGCGGCGACTACAAGCAGAGTGATGCTACCGGTTTTATCAGCATCTATGGTCTGCCCACCAAGGTACAGGCTATTGTAAATAACGAAAAAGAAGGTAAATAAGAAGTTATGCTTACCGCAGTTACTGGTATCAATTGGGGCGATGAGGCAAGGGCCGCGTCATCGATCTGCTAGCCGAACATGCCGATGTTGTTGCCCGCTATCAGGCGGCAACAATGCCGGCCACACCGTTGTAACGGAGCAGGGCAAGTTCATCCTGAACCTGCTGCCCTCCGGCATCCTGCACCCGGACGTTGTCTGTGTACTGGGTGCGGGCATGGTGATCGACCTCGACCATCTGGCCGGAGAAATGGATGCCATTGAGGAGCGCGGCGTAAAGGTAGGCTCAGAAAACCTGAAACTTTCAGATAAGGCCACCATCTCCATGCCGTGGCACAAGGTGCAGGACGGCTTGGAAGAGGACCGCCTTGCCCAGAAGGGTGCGGCCTTTGGTTCTACCCGCCGCGGCATTGCCTACGCCTACAGCGACAAATACCGCAAAAAGACCCTGCGTCTGGGCGATCTGCTGCATCTGGACGAAAAGCGCGTGCAGGAACGCCTGCACATGATCCTGGAATCCAAGAATCTGGAGCTGGGTGGCTGCTATCATCAGGAACCCATGAGCTACGATGCTCTGCTGGAATGGTGCCGGATGCAGGCCGGACAGTTTGCACCGTATATCTGTGATGTGGGTGCATTTTTGCAGCAGGCTCACGACAGCGGCAAGCGCATCGTGCTGGAAGCCCAGCTGGGTGCCATGCGCGATATCGATTATGGTATCTTCCCGTTCACTTCCAGCTCCAACACGCTGGCAGCCTATGCGCCGCTGGGCGCAGGCATTCCGAACTGCGTCTTGACCATGTGGTGGGCGTGCTGAAAGCCTACTCCACCTGCGTGGGTGCAGGCCCCTTTGCCGCCGAGAACGCCATGAGCGAGGATTGGAATGAACAGCTGCGCAAGGCAGGCGGCGAGTATGGTGCGGCCACCGGCCGTCCGCGCCGTGTCGGCCCCTTCGACTGTGTGGCCAGCCGCTACGGCCTTACCTGTCAGGGTGCAGACAAGATCGCCCTGACGAAGCTGGATGTGCTCAGCAGCATGAAAGAGATCCCGGTGATCACCGGTTACACATTGGATGGCGTGCAAGTCCCCAGCTTCGACCGCTGTCCGACCTTGACCGTGTAGAGCCGGTGGTCACTATGCTGCCAGGCTGGAACAAGGATATCTCCGGCTGCAAGAGCTGGGATGAGCTGCCCAAAGAGGCCAAGGCTTACGTGGAATTTCTGGAAAAGCAGCTGGGCCATGAGATCCAGTTCGTCTCTACCGGAGCCGAGCGCGAGAAGTTCGTGCTGAAAGGAGAATGGCTGTGAGACACTTTATTGAGCCCAACAGCTTTTCTCTGGAAGAGCAGCTGGCCCTTCTGGATCTTGCCGACCGGATGGAGGCCGACCCGGCACCCTATGCCCACCTGTGCGATGGGCGCATTCTGGCCACCCTGTTCTATGAGCCTTCCACCCGCACCCGCCTTTCGTTTGAATCAGCCATGCTGCGGCTGGGCGGAAAGACACTGGGCTTTGCAGGGGCACAGCTTTCTTCCGCCAGCAAGGGCGAGACGGTGGAGGACACCGCCCGCGTGGTGAGCAACTACGCCGATGTGATCGCCATGCGCCACCCCAAAGAGGGCGCACCGCTGCGGGCATCCCTTTCTGCACGTGTGCCGGTGATCAATGCAGGCGACGGTGGGCACGCGCATCCCAGCCAGACGATGATCGACCTCATGACGATCCGCCAGCGCAAGGGGCGGCTGGATCATTTGACTATCGGCTTCTGCGGCGACCTCAAGTTTGGCCGCACGGTCCACTCCCTGACCGCTGCGCTGAGCCAGTTTGAGGGCAACCGGTTCGTGTTCATCTCGCCGGAAGATCTGCGCCTGCCGCAGTATGTGAAGAATGAATCGCTGGAGCCGACCCATCAGATCTATAAGGAAACGGCTGACCTTGAAGCCGAGCTGCCGCATCTGGATGTGCTGTACATGACTCGTATCCAGCAGGAGCGCTTTTTCAACGAGGAAGATACCTGCGCTTGAAAGGCTGCTACCAGCTGGACGAAGCGCTGCTGCAGAAGGCACCGCAGGATATGCCGGTGCTGCATCCGCTGCCCCGCATCGACGAGATCAAAAAGGATGTGGATGACGACCCGCGTGCCGCCTACTTTGATCAAGTGCACAATGGCGTGTATATCCGCATGGCCATCATTCTGGCATTGCTTGATATCCCTGATCCAGTTACCGGCAAAAAGGTGCTGGAAGCATGATATAAACCTCTTCCCCGAATCCTAAAAAGAAAGCCGGGCAGACCGCAGTCTGCCCGGCTTTCTGATATTACTTTAATCCACCACCGGAATGTTCAGCCCGAATTCCAGCGGGCGGAAGCGGGGGCAGACGTTCTCGGTGATGCAGATGACCGATGCGGCCAGTCGGCTGCCGATCTCGCAGGACTCGGCCAGCGTTTTGCCGTAGGTCAGGCCGATGGTGGTGCCGGCAAAGAAGGCATCGCCTGCGCCGGTGGTGTCGATCACATCCACCTTCTTGGCAGGCACCACTCCGCACTCGCCGTTGGCGCGGGCATATACGGCACCCTGACCGCCCATGGTGATCACCATACTGGGAATGTTGGCGCTGTGCACATTGGCGGCCAGAACCCTGCACATCTCGTCCGGGGCCAGATGGCCGTAATCATCGGAGAACAGCAGCCCGGCTTCCTGTTGGTTGCACACAAAGCAATCGATCTGCTGCAGGAAATCCCGGCGCTCCATGGCAATACTCATGTTGGAAATGGCCGCAAAAACCTTTTTGTTGTACTTTTTGGCGTAGTGCAGCACCTGTTTTACAGTATCTTTTTCCAGATCCAGCTCCAGCGCAATGGCATCGCAGTCGGCAAAGATCTCGTCGCCCTTTTCCTTTAAAAGGCCGGTGAGGGGAGTGGTGTCCGGCCGCTTGGAAATGGCTGCATGCACATCGCCGTCGTTGTCAAAGATGGCCAGCCAGGTGCCCATGCCGTCCGGCACGCGCTGGATGTACTTGGTGTTCACCTTGTGGTTCTCCAGCTTGTTGATCACATCCTGTCCCATGCCGGTGTCGTCCACCAGACTGACAAAGGTAGGGCGCAGCTCTACATTGGCGATATCCTCCACCACGTTGCGGCTCACTCCGCCGTGTACCTGCTCAATGCGGCCGGCATTGCGCCCGCCCGGAATATAGGCGGAAAGGGGATAGCCTTTGATATCCACAAAAACAGCACCGAGCACAACGATTCCCATAGCAAAAAACCTTTCTGAACAAGAAATATTTACGTCTATTATACCGTATTCTGACACAATGCGCCATCCCTTTTGCGCAAAAACTCCGCAAAGGTCAGGCAAGGGCTGTCTGCGCTGTGCGCACCAGATATTCCATGGCCTGCATCGGGTACTGTCCGGCAGCAGTCTCACCGGTCAGCATCACGCTGGCCGCGCCGTCCAGCACGGCGTTGTAAATGTCACTCACCTCGGCACGGGTGGGCACCGCGCGGGTGCACATGCTGTCCAGCATCTGGGTCACTACCATAAAGGGCACGCCTGCAGCCCGGCAGGCGGCGGAAAGCTGCTTCTGGCAGCGGGGCAGCTCCCACAGCGGCATGGCATTGCCAAGGTCTCCGCGGGCAATCACCACCTCATCCACAAGGTGGATGAATTCCGGCAGGGCACGCACACCGGTCATGTTTTCAATTTTGGCAAAGATACGGATATCCGCAGCCCCGGCTTCTTCCAGCGCATGGCGCAGGGCCAGAATATCTGCTTTGCCGCGCACAAAAGGCAGCATCACACCGGTAACACCGCACTGCTTTGCAATTTTCAGGTTCTGCAGGTCTTCCTCCGTCAGGGTAGGCGAGGGCACCGCAAGGCCCGGTGCAGCAATGCTTTTGCGGCTCTGCAGGGTGCCGCCGCGCACCACGGTGCACACAAGGGCTTCCGGCAATGCCTGTGTGACCTGCACCAGAAGCTTGCCGTCGTCCAGCAGAAGCTGCTGTCCGGGCGCAGCCGCCTGTATCAGAGCTGCCGGGCAAGGTACGCCGTCTGCGCCAAGGCGTACAGAGCTGCCCTCAACCAGAGCAACAGGCTCTGCCAGCGTGCCGATGCGCAGTTCCGGCCCCTGCAGGTCGATCAGCAGCTGGCGGATGCCGGCTGCGCGGATCATGGCCAGCCAGTCGGTGTGCGCCGCCAGCGGCCCGTGGGAAAGATTCATGCGGATGCCGGTCATGCCGGCTTCCACCATGTGCTGCAAGATCGCCGGCTGTGCGCAGGCCGGGCCGATGGTACCATAAAAATCCAAGGTTCATTCCCTCGATTCATTTTTTATTTCTAATGTATATTGTAACATGAACTGTCCGGGTTGAAAAGAGCCGGACGCGGGCAGAATAAGGGGATTGAAAAAAGCGGTAGCAGCCTGCGCGGGGAAATTGCGAAAAATCAAAGACCCGGAACCTTTTGGAGCCGTTTTGGCCCTGAAAAAGTTCCGGGTTTCGTACAATGTTTTTGGAGAGCTGTCTTGCAGCAGCCTCTTTTTGTTGTGGGCAATCAGCCTCCGATGCAAAAAATTCTTTGGTCAGCCTGACCACCGTGCCGGAAAGCAGCAGCAACGCGAGCAGGTTCGGAATGCTCATCAGGCCGTTGAAGGTATCGGCAATGCTCCACAGCAGGCCAGATCCATCGTTGCGCCCAGAATGGACACAAAGGAGTAGACCAGAAAGAAGGGCTTTGCCACCTTATCGCTGCGGCACAGGAACACCAGGAACCGGGAACCATACAGGCCCCAGCCGATGATGGTGGAAAAAGCAAAGCAGCACAGGGCCACGGCGGTAAAGATGGAAGCCCAGCCGCCGTAGGTGGTGGTAAAGCCGCTGATGGTCAGCTCTGCACCGGCGGCGGTGCCGTAGTTCACGGTGGTGCCGCTGCACAGAATGACCATGGCAGTCAGGGTGCAGATGACGATGGTATCGGCAAACACTTCAAAGATGCCGAACATGCCTTGCTTGACCGGCTTTTTGGTGTCGGCGCAGGCGTGGGCAATGGAGCCGGTGCCAAGGCCGGCCTCGTTGGAGAAAATGCCGCGGGACACACCCTTCTGCATACTGACGAACAGGCTGCCGATGGTGCCGCCGGTGAACGCTGCCGGGTTGAACGCACCCGCAATGATGGACTCGAACACATAGGGCAGGCGCTCAAAGTTCAGCACCATAACGCCCACGGACAGCACGATGTAGAACAGAGCCATAAAGGGCACCAGCTTTTCGCTCACGCTGCCAATGCGCTTGATGCCGCCCAGCAGCACCATGGCCACCAGCATGGCCACTGCGATGCCAACCACGAGGTTCAGGGTAGAAAGCGCACCGCCGCCCACCACGCCGTACTCCAGCAGAGCGGTATCGATAGCGGCAACGATAGTATTTACCTGTGTGGCATTGCCGGTGCCAAACACGGTCAGCACGCCAAACAGGGAATACAGCACAGCAAGAAACTGCCAATGCTTGCTCAGGCCGTTTTTAATGTAGTACATGGGGCCGCCTACCCATTCGCCCGCCTCGCTGCGCTCACGGTAGTGCACCGCCAGCGTGACCTCGGCAAACTTGGTGCACATGCCCAGCAGGCAGAACACCACATCCAGAACACGGCACCCGGTCCGCCAATGGCGATCGCGCCTGCCACACCGGCAATGTTGCCGGTGCCCACGGTGCCGGCCAGCGCGGTGCACACCGCCTGAAAGGGGGTCATGGCGCCATCGGAAGCGTCTTTTTTGCGGAACATGCGTCCGATGGTGATCTTGATGGCGTAGGGAAATTTGCGGATCTGCAAAAAGCCCGTGCGAACGCTCAAGAGCAGGCCCACGCCGATGATGCACACCATGGCGGGCACGCCCCAGATGAATTGGTTGACCGCCTGATTGACGGCCGTGATCGTCTCGATCATATTTTTCCCACATCCTCTGTTAAATTGCGCTTTTCCAGCCGAAATGCCGGAAAACAAACACCTTATTTTACCGCGTTTTTGCGCACTGTCAAATAAAATGCACAAAAAAGAGGGAGGGTTTTTGGCAAACTCTCCCTCAACTGCTTGAAACTATTTTATTTTACTTGGCCTTCGCCGTCCAGCGCTTTCAAGAAGGCTCAGCACTTTCCAACTGCCTTGCGGTACACCGGGTAAGCCACGATGGCGGACAGCACTTCGGTGATCCAGAATGCATGCCACACGCCGTTGGCACCAAGGAAATGGCACAGCACAGCGGCCAGCGGCATGATGAATACGATGTAGCGGCACAGCGAGATGACCAGCGATTCTGCGCCCTTGCCAAGGCCTTCCAGTGCACCGGAAGAGGTAGTGGATACGGCAGAAACCACAAAGCCCAGACAGATGATGCGCAGGGCAGTCTGGCCGATGGCGACGGTTTCGGGGTTGGAGGTGAACAGCTGCATCAGCGGGCGGGAAGCGAACAGGCAGATGACCGTGCCCGCAGCCATGATGGCAGCACTCATGATGAGGGTGAGTTCGTAGAGCTTTTTCACGCGGGCGTGCTGCTTGGCACCGTAATTGTAGCCAATGAGCGGGCGCATACCCTGCACGATGCCGTTGGCGGGCAGATACAGGAAGGTCTGCAGCTTGTAGTAAATGCCCAGCACCACCACGTAGCTCTGGGAAAAGCCCGCCAGCAGGCCGTTCAGGAAGGTGACCAGCAGAGAGGGCAGGGCCAGATTGAGGATGGCCGGCACGCCGATGGCATACAGTTTGCCGTCCAGTGCGGCATCCGGGTGCAGGCAGCTGCGGCGCAGTCGGATAGGCAGCTCAGTACGGACGTAAACGAAAAGGTAAACGCACAGGCTCAGCAGCTGGCCGATGCCGGTGGCAAGGGCCGCACCCGCAATGCCCATGGCAGGCACCGGGCCAAGGCCGAAGATCAGGATGGGGTCCAGAAGGATGTTGCACACACAGCCAAAGATCAGCGCCGCCATAGTCACCTTCATGCGGCCCACGGCCTGAAACATCTTTTCAAAGGCCAGTGCCGCCATGTTGATGGTGGCAAACAGGAATACGATGGTGGAGTAGGTGATGCCGGATGCGATCAGGCCTGCGTCGCTGGTGAACCGGCGCAAAAAGCCCGGCATGATGACAATGCTGACAATGGTGATGAGAATGCCGTGCATCAGGCTCAGCGCCATACCGTGGGTGGCGGCAGTCTCGGCCTTTTTGTGGTCGCCCGCGCCAAGGTACAGTGCGATCATGGCATTGATGCCGATACCGAAGCCGATGGCGATGGCGTTGGCAAAATTCTGGATCGGGAACACCAGCGACAACGCAGTCATGGCGTCTTCGCTGATGCGGGCCACAAACAGGCTGTCTACAATGTTGTACAGACTGTTCACCAGCATGGAAATAACATTGGGCAGCGCCATGGATACCAACAGCGGCAGCACCGGTTTTTCTTTCATAAAGGTCTCGTTCATAGTGTTTGCATTGCTCCTGTAGAGAAAAGAAATGAATTACTGCAGCCGCGGAATCGTCAAGGCGAGACTGCTCGAAGATAAAAGCAGACGCAAAAAAGCCACACAATGGCTCTTTTGAAGTCATTGTGTGGCGAAAAGTAGCATACTGCTGTAAAAATCCACACGAATTTTATTAACTGTAGGATAACACGGCTTCCGGCAGATGTCAAGAGGTCAAACGGATAAAGTATGACTTTTATAGACTTGACCATTTTTCACCGGGAGGCTAAAATAAAAATAGATACTTTATAAAATAAGGAGAATCCTGCCATGAAATGGATGATCGCATCCGACCTGCACGGGTCGGCGTTTTATTGCAAAAAAATGATCAAAGCGTTTGAGCGGGAGAGAGCAGACCGGCTGCTTTTGCTGGGGGATCTTTTGTATCACGGCCCCCGCAACGACCTGCCGGAGGGCTATGCCCCGAAGGAGGTCATCCCGCTCCTGAACGGGCTGAAGCCGGCGCTTTTGTGCGTGCGGGGCAACTGTGACGCTGAGGTGGATCAGATGGTGCTGGATTTTCCCATTCTGGCCGACTATGCGGTGCTGCCGGTGGGCAGGCGGCTCGTTTACGCTACCCACGGTCATGTGCACAACCTGAAGAACCTGCCACCGCTGGCTCCGGGGGATGTCCTGCTGCATGGCCACACCCACATTCCGGCGTGGACAGAGTTCGGCGAAGGCAATCTTTACCTGAACCCCGGTTCTGTGAGCATCCCGAAGGAGGGGAGTGCACATAGCTATATGACACTGGAAGGGGAGACTTTCCTTTGGAAAACGCTGGAAGGCGAAGTGTACCGGGAGCTGGAGCTGTGATGGGGGCAATGGAGCTGGAAGAGAAAACGGTTCAGATCCGGGATGATTTCGACCCGGACAAAATTCTGGAAAGCGGCCAGTGCTTTCGCCCCCGGAAGCAGGCGGAGGGCTGGTATCGGTTTGTTTCCGGGAGACAGCTGCTTTACCTCAGACCACTGCGCAGCGGAACCTACACGGTGCGGTGTGAGCCGGGCGCATGGGAAACCTTCTGGCACGGTTACTTCGACCTTGGCCGCAGCTATGCCGCCCTGCGCGGAAAGCTGGACAGCCGGGACGACTTTCTGCAGCGTGCCATGGAATATGGCCGGGGCATCCGGGTGCTGCGTCAGGATGAGTGGGAGATGCTGGTCAGCTTCATCATCTCGCAGCGAAAGAGCATCCCGGCTATCCGCAGGGCGGTAGAGCTGCTTTCGGAGCGGTTTGGCGAGCGGCTGGGCAGCGATAGCGAAGGCCGGTGTATGCGTTCCCGACAGCAGAAGCGCTCTGCTGTGCCGGGGAGCAGGCGCTGCAGGAGTGCGGTCTTGGCTACCGCACCCGCTACGTGCTGCATGCGGCGCAGCAGGCGGCAGAGGGCACACTGGACCTGAAGAAGCTGGCTTCCCTGCCCGATGAAGCACTTTTTGCCCGTTTGATGGAACTGGACGGTGTGGGCAAAAGGTGGCAAACTGCGTGTGTCTGTTCGGCTATGGCCGTGTGGGCCGTGTGCCGGTGGATGTCTGGATCGAACGGCTCATCCGGGACGAATTTGCCGGGCAGGACCCGTTCCCGCAGTTCGGGCTGGAAGCAGGCATCGTGCAGCAGTACCTGTTCTTTTATAAAAGAAGCGTGGGATAAGAACCGCGGAGCCGCAGGCAGGAGCGTAGGACCATCCGCTAAGCAAAAAAGGCAACGGCTTCCTCTGTTTGAGGAAAACCGCTGCCTTTTGATCATTTTACCGCCTGCTTTAACCGTTCCAGATCTTCTGCATCCGGGTGAGAAAGGGCGTTGTCAAAATTCTCGATCAGTGCATCCAGATTGGCAGATGGATCGGCTGCTTTTTCATGCCCTCATACCGCTGGCGTACCGAAAGCGGCATCTTGCCCTGACACATATAACGGCCGAAGACCGTGTTGCTCCTGTCCAGTGAACGCTCCACCTTTTTCAGGATCTTGTTGAAATACTCCTCACTGCCGCCAAAGCCGGCGGTGCCAAAAAGGAAGATATTTTTGCCGTGCAGCTGCTTCAAAAAGTCCAAAGTGCTTTCGTCAGCGTTTCCCTTGTCTGTCCAGAAGCCCACATAGAGGTCGTCTGCTTCCATGGCAGCAGGGTCCGGGGTGCCAAAATAGCAGCAGTTTTCCTGTGGCAGACAGGCGTGCAGCGTGTCTGCCAATAATTTTGTGTTGCCTGTTTTACTGCTGAATACGATCGCGTAGCTCATAGTTTCTCCTTTGGTCGGTAACAACAAAAAACACCACACGTTTCCGTGCGGTGCTTTTCCTTCTGGTGGAGAATACCGGGATCGAACCGGTGACCTCTTGCATGCCATGCAAGCGCTCTCCCGAACCACGCACTCACGCACCCCCACGCAAAGGTGCGAGGATGAACGATATTCGTCGTTATAACGCTTTATTTCGAGAAAGACGCATTCTCACCCAGAAGCAACTCTGTTGCTTAAACGAGTTTTATTGACGATATATAGTTTACAACCTGTCTCTAGGTGTTGTCAAGATGTTTTATCCCTCTTTCGGTACCAAACAGGTTGAAATCTTCTTATTTATCAAGCTGAAAAGCGCAATTTTGATTTTCAAAAATTGGAATTGCGCTTTTTGTTTTCCACAAATCTATTGCGAGGAGGCTTCCTACAATGTCAACATCGTACCGCCACCGTTTCACAGTACTGTCGCATGACCCTTGATTACTTCTACGGACAAGCCGGAGAGCTTTTCTCATTCTACCGCATCCCGAAAGCACTCTTTTTAGAGTCACGCTTCCAAAACCTGTCAACCGATGCCAAAACACTGTACGGTATCCTGCTCGACCGCATGAGCCTGTCTGCTAAAAATGGCTGGCTGGACGAGCAGGGCCGGGTGTTCATCATCTTCACAATTGAGGATGTCAAGAGGGCATTGTGTTGCGCAGACAACAAAGCGACAAAGTTGCTGCGGGAACTTGAAGAATTTGGTTTGATTGAACGAAAACGCAGAGGTTTGGGCAAGCCAAGTTTGGTGTATGTGAAAAACTTTTCGGCAGAATCGTCAAAACCAATATTCCAGAATCGTGATTTTCACGATTCTGGAGGCTTCAAAACCACAAGTCAAGACCCTGCAAAATCACGATGTAATAAGACTGATGAGAATAATACTGAAATGAGTGAACCTTATCCCTTCTATTCGGAAGAAGATGATGCGATGAGCAAACGCGAACAGTTGGAAGGATATTTTTCACAGTCTTTGGAGGTTGACACTCTGCTCCGGCTCTGCCCGGACGATGAGGACACCATCTATCAGATTGTGGACTTGCTTGTGGACACCTGCACTACCAACCGCAAGACGCTGCGCATTGCCGGGGACGATAAGCCCGCCGAAGTGGTACGCAGCCGGTTTATGAAGCTGAACGCCGACCATATCCGTACCATCCGCTCCGAAGAGATCACCATTGACGTGCGTATCTGCGCTGCACTGGCGGCAAACCGGGGCAGCGGTGAGGTCTACCTCGCAGCCATTGCCCCGGATATGGAGCTGACCGTTATCACGCTGGATGAGGCTCCCGGCATTCTGCCTTGCTTTGACGAGGACGATGCCTGCCTGAACCTCCCCGACACCTCGCTGCTGCTCTGCTACAATCCGGCGCAGGTGCTGAAGATGGGCGGCAAGCACTACCTGACCGGCCCGGTGATTCTGGCTCGTACCAACATGGACGGCAGGGTCATCTCGCTGACCATTGATGAGGTCTACCTGTTCCAGAAGTATCTGGCAAGCCACAGCATCACCCTGATGGCAGATGACCAGAAGCTGCCCTGCATCTGCATCGACTGAGGTGCCACTATGTCAACGAGAGCGGAATTTTTCCAGAGTATGTATCCGGGACTGTCCGATGGTGAAGTCATTGATGAACTTATCAAAGCCAGTATATACGGTTTTGAGCACGGCCCGGAAGTTGTGACCATCAGTGCCGCAGAGGGCATCCATTATGTTCCTTACGATGCGGCAATGCAGAAAAAATCTCCGTATTGGGAGAGCACCTACAAAGCCTGCAATATTCCTTTTACGGATTTCCAGATCCGCTATCAGCCGGAGCAGGTTCGCATTGTGGATGGCAAACGCATCCTAGAGGATTGTATAAGCTTCCGCAATGAAAATGCCAATAACCAAATTGACGGGTACAATGATAGCCCACAAATGAAACAGATTCCTAACGGCAAGTGAAAATGCCTCATTTTTAAAAAGATCCACATAGTTGTGTATGCCGACAAAATCAGTTCCTGTTCCAAGAAAAAGACTTTTCCAAAAAGCAATCAAGATTGGAAAGAGATAGCAAAAAAATCCGGCAGTAAGTGCCGGCAGAAGAAGTATATCGCTCTGAAGATTCTTTTTCATTTTTATTCATCAAGGTACAATTTGAGCCGCGGAGTAAGTCGATCAACAAGCTCATCAAGGGTGATTTCATCATTCCAATACTGAACCATCGTTTCGCTTAGAAGATTTCCTCCATCTACCGTGTCGGCAGGGACAATCCCGCCAAGCTGCCCGGATGGAAGAAGTACGTTTTCCCCATCTACATGGCCTACAACGGTAAAGGTCGGAAGGATGCCTTGCCGATGAAGTTCTAAAACATATTCTCTCTGCCAAGGGGCATCTGCAAGCTGCGGATGTCCCTTGTTACATATTGAAAATTATAATATATAGGAGCGATGATACAATGGTCGATAAGTTTTCGCAGGTCGCGGGCAACGTTCCGGTGACCAATAATGACCCAAATCGCCGATATACCGTTATTAACGGCTATCCTGTCGTCCTCAATTTTGCAAAAGAACCCAATCCGGGTGTCTTTGAGCGTGTCCGTGACATTCTGCTCGCCACCAGCTATACCAAAAAGACCAGCTGACATCGTGGACGAGGACAAAAGAACGCGCTATACTGAGGATGGCAGTGGTATTCGGAGCAATCCATGAACCACTACCAACTGTTCTTTGATAGCCGAATATCGTTCATCCTCGCTTTTATAGCGAAAGTGAGGAACCCCCTATGACTGAAAATAAAAACCGTGTCTGCTGTCTGTACCGTGTTTCCACCGACAAGCAGGTGGATTTCAACTCGAACCATGAAGCAGACCTTCCCATGCAGCGCAAGGCGTGTCACAAATTGCCGAAGCAAAGGGCTGGGTCATCGTCCATGAAGAACAAGAAGAAGGCGTGTCTGGCCACAAAGTCCGCGCAGAAGCCCGTGACAAGCTGCAAATCATCAAGGAATACGCCCGAAAGGCAAATTTGATATTCTGCTGGTGTTCATGTTCGACCGTATCGGACGCATCGCAGATGAAACGCCATTTGTCGTAGAATGGTTTGTACGAAACGGCATCCGGGTATGGAGTACCCAAGAGGGTGAGCAGCGATTCGACAACCACACCGACAAATTGCTGAACTACATCCGCTTCTGGCAGGCAGACGGCGAAAGCGAAAAAACTTCTGTCCGTACCCGTACCAGCCTGCGGCAGCTTGTGGAAGAAGGACACTTCAAGGGCGGCAGTGCGCCGTATGGTTATAACCTTGTGAAAAGTGGCCGTATCAACAAGCGCAAGCATGAACTCTATGAACTGCAGGTCAACGAACAGGAAGCCGAAATCGTTCGGCTGATTTTCGATAAATATGTATACGAAGGTTACGGCGCACAGCGAATCGCCACCTATCTGAACAATGCTGGATACCGTGCCCGCTCTGGAAAGTGCTGGCATCCGGGCAGCTTGCGAGGGATGGTCGGTAACCTGACCTATATGGGCGTACTCCGCTGCGGAGATACCCGCTCCGAATTGATGCCCGAACTCCAGATCATCCCGCAGGAAGAGTTTGAAGCTGCACAGCGTATCCGGGAAGATCGCTCTGCCCACGCAGCGGAAGAAGCCGAACATCATGTTCCTCTTCGTACCCGTGGACAGGCATTGCTTTCCAACAACGTTTACTGCGGCCACTGTGGTGCAAGGCTCGCCCTGACGACCAGCCGAAAATGGCGTAAACTCTCCGATGGTACTCTGGATGATACACTTCGCATCCGCTATACTTGCTACGGAAAACTCCGCAAGCAGACGGATTGCACCGGGCAGACCGGCTACACCATGCACATTCTGGACGAGATCATCGACAAGATGGTTCGTCAGATTTTCTCCCGCTTGAGAGGTATTCCAAAAGAGCAGCTTATCACCAGCCGCTATGCGAAGGAAACTGCGGAGCGCAAGAATCATCTGCAAGCCCTTCAGGCTGAACGCGACAAGGCTGAAAAAGACCTGCTCGCCTTAAAAGCCGAGATTCTGGCTGTAATCAAGGGGGAGAGTGCCTTTCCCAAAGACACTCTTGCCGAGATGATTGCAGCACAGGAAAAAAAGCACACGGAGTTGGAAACTCTGTGTGAAGAAGCCAGTGCAGAACTGGAGCGAAACGCTGAATTGATGGCAAACGTATCGCAGCTGTACGAAGAATTGATTTCTTACGCAGACCTGTACGACAGTGCCAGCTTTGAAGCAAAGAAGATGATCGTCAGTCAGCTTATCCGCAGGGTAGACGTTTATCGCGGATACCAAATCCATGTGGACTTCAACTTTGATCTTGCACAGTATTTGGAGAATAGTGATGAACTTGCTTGCTGACAAACACAAAAACACCGTTGACTTCGATTTGAAATCAACGGTGTTTGTAACTCTCATTTGAGCCGATGGTGGAGAATACCGGGATCGAACCGGTGACCTCTTGCATGCCATGCAAGCGCTCTCCCAGCTGAGCTAATCCCCCATAATTTTCCAGAGGTGGAAACCCCTGGAAAAGAGATGCTCAAATAAGAAATGCTTTATGAAGTTCAGTTGTGGGGGTGCGTGAGCGCACTGCTTGGGCTCCCAGCTGAGCTAATCCCCCAGATGTTTGTGCCGTGCCTGACGACAGGAGTAATTATACCAGCGCTTTGCCGGATTGTCAACAGCTTTTTTGGGATTTTCTGCAAAAAAATTCCCGCCGGGGAAATGCCCTTCCCGGCGGGAAAAATGACTGCGAAAAAACTTACGCTCTTGCGTTCTGCGGGTCGAAGATCTGCGGTGCGACACGGATCAGGATCACCACAAGGACCGTGGTCAGAATGGCTTCGGGCAGCATGTAGGTGGCGTTGTACACGGCACTGTACAGCCAGCACAGACCGTCCACGCTCATGTTGGAGATGCCGGGAAAGCCGATCTCGGTCATCCAGCTGAAAGCGTAGTCGTAGTCCTTCCAGACGATGTAACCGGACAGAAAGCTGCACAAAAAGCGCAGCAGGCACACCACAAAGGCGCTGACACCGACACCCACGGTGCGGCTGCGGAAAGGCTTTGCGATCAGGCAGGCAAAGCCCAGCACCGTGAAGGCCAGAAGGTAGTCCAGCAGCACGCAGCCCACCTGTGCCGTGAGGGTCTGGCAGTATGCCAGGTTGCCAAGGCCCTGCACAAGCTGGATCAGGCTGTTGACGAAAGCGGTCATGATGCCCCACTTTGCGCCGTGGCGGTAGCTCATTACCAGAATGGGCACCATGCTGAACAGGGTGATGGAACCGCCGTGGGGCATGAGTGGGATCTGGATCATGCTCAAAACGGTGGACAGGGCGATCATCAGCGCACCCTCCACCAGAATGCGGGTCTTGGAATAGGTTTTGGTCATAGGGATTCCTCTTCTCAGAACAATAGTACACAAAAACAAAATGCGCCCGCTTTCCAGCAGGCGCACGGGGTTTGTGAAAGAACGGACAGTTCTGCAAACTCCCACGCCGGCATTGTCCGGTCTGGTAAAAGGGTACTCCGCAAAACGCGGATCTCAGCCTTTCGGCACCCCTGTTTTTATGTCCATGCAAAAGTATAGCGCGTCCGGCGCAAAAGTCAAGCCCCGGCGGAACATATCTGCCCCGGCCTGTGCATAGGCTGTACCATAAGTTCACAATGGGAGGAGTCTGGATATGAAGGGAGACCCCGAACAGAGGGCGGTACAGCTGGGCGAATATATCGCGGCCAACCGGGCCACAGTGCGTGCGGCGGCAGCGGTGTTCGGGTGCAGCAAGTCCACCGTGCACAAGGATGTTGCGGTGCGGCTGCGGACGCTGCAGCCGGAGCTGTTCCGGCAGGTGCGTGCGGTTCTGGCCTGCAATAAGGCAGAGCGGCATCTGCGCGGCGGTGCGGCCACCCGGCGCAAATACAGCCGCAGATAAAAGACGGCACACTTCCGAACAAAACGGAAGCTGTGCCGCCTTTTTTAGGTTCAGTCCCGGGTGCGGAACTGGCTCAGTGCGCCTTTTTCCAACCGGCTGACCTGTGCCTGACTGATGCCGATCTCCTGCGCCACCTCCATCTGGGTCTTGCCCTGCAGGTAGCGCAGCTCCATGATCCGCTTTTCCCGCGGGGTCAGCCCGGCCACGGTCTGCCGGAACTGCAGCCCGCTGATCCAGCTGTCCTCGCCGTCCGGGTCCCGCACCTGATCGATCACATACATCGCATCGCCGCCATCGGTGTACACCGGCTCTTCCAGACTGATCGGCTCCACCACCGATTCCAGCGCGGCGGTCACTTCGCGCCGGGCAAGGCCCGCCGCCTGCGCGATCTCGTCCATGGTCGGCTCGCGGCCCAGCTGCTTTTCCAGCGCTTCGCGGCTCTGCATGGCCCGGTAGGCGGTATCCCGCAGGCTGCGGCTCACCCGCAGGCATTGTTGTCCCGCAGAAAGCGCCGGATCTCGCCAATGATCATGGGCACGCCGTAGGTGGAGAAGCGCACCGGCTGGGCGGGGTCAAAATGATCGATGGCCTTGATAAGCCCGATGCACCCCACCTGAAACAGGTCGTCCAGATTTTCGCCGCGCTGGGCGAACCGCTGCACCACGCTGAGCACCAGCCGCAGGTTGCCTTCCACCATTTGTTCCCGGGCTGCCGCATCACCGGCGTGGGCGCGGGCCAGCAGCTCCCGTTTTTCGGCTTCGGTCAGCACAGGCAGCTTTGCAGTGTTCATGCCGCACAGCTCCACTTTGTTGTACATCCAACCGCCCCGGTCTGTTTGATCTTCACCGGGAGTATGGGATGCGCAGCGGCATTGTATGCGTGGAAAAAACTGTGCGCTTTCCCGTTTGGCAGGAAAGCGCGGCAAAATATTGTTTTTTTGTGCGGATCTATGATATGCTGTATTTGCGGCGGCAACGCCGCCATCAGGCGCTGTGCCCACAAAACGCAGGCGGCTAGTCCTTACCGGTACTTGGGTGCCGGCTAAAGACGATTTTTTCTTG
>ENA-OQAA01000876-OQAA01000876.1-human-gut-metagenome-genome-assembly--contig:-NODE-876-length-18256-cov-1.623752_pt1 | contig 18256 bp, 21 predicted proteins | sample MGYA00242489_ERZ504515 | MGnify/ENA primary metagenome ERZ504515 (study PRJEB26092, sample SAMD00036237) | human gut metagenome | host: Homo sapiens | study: EMG produced TPA metagenomics assembly of... | reverse complement strand
CATATCTTTAAAAAACAATCCATCCTTCACAATCACCCCACATGTCGTCACACCGATTGTCGGTCCATTTTCGTTTTCAAAAAATACTGGTTCCAGGTAAACATCATTGATCTGTTCTCCCTCTTCCAGCTGGTATGGTGCAGGAATATACCCGTCTTTCATTTTCTGTATTTCCTCTGCCGCTAATTTTCTTTTTATCATCCACATGTTCTCCTTATCTATTTCTGCTAATTATTGATACAGAACTCTTTCATGATTATACCATAGCCTTTGCACAAAAATCTAGGGATCTTTTCGCCTCGGCGAAGGCTCATATCCCGCCTGACGCAAAGCTGCTGCATTCAATCGCGCTTCCACCTGTTTCTGCTCTTCTTTACTTAACTGTTCCAAGTCGATCTCTTTGTCATCCATCACAAGGATTCTGTCTTACTTTCACTTTTCTTTTCTCTCCCCGCGTTTCTTTCCAAAAGTATATCGCAGTGCAGCCTGTCCCGCATGCGAGGTTGTCTGTTATTTTTCTCTCTTTTTGCATATATAATCAAGAGAAGGAGTGATCGCACATGAAAATCGGCGCATTATACGTCCGTGTCAGCACACATAATCAGGATGAATTATCTCCCGATGCACAAATCCGGCTCGGAAAAGAATTTGCCAAAAAAAATAATATCACCATCCCAGAAGAATACATCTTTATGGAAAGCATCTCCGGAAGAAAAGCAGAAAAGCGCCATGATTTCCAGCGGATGATTGGTCTTGCCAAGACAAAGCCTCGTCCCTTTTCTGTCATCATCGTCTGGAAGTATAGTCGTTTTGCCCGCAATCAGGAAGAATCCATCGTCTATAAATCATTGCTTCGCAGACAGTGCGGGATTGATGTCCTAAGTGTCTCTGAACCACTGGTAGACGGTCCTTTCGGCTCTCTGATCGAACGGATCATCGAGTGGATGGATGAATACTATTCCATCCGTCTTTCGGATGAAGTGAAGCGAGGAATGACCGAAAAAGCACTGCGCGGCGGATATCAGGCGCGACCGCCACTCGGATATAAGATTACCGAGCGTGGAAAACCTCCGGTGATCGTCCCAGAGGAAGCTGCCATCATCCGGATCATCTTTCAGAAGTATGTGGAAGAATGTCGTGGATGCTTTGAAATTGCAAGATTTTTGAATCAACTCGGGTATAGAACTTCCCGGAAGGAACCTTTTGAGCGGAGATCGATCGAGTATATCCTGCAAAACCCAACCTACTGCGGCATGATCCGCTGGAATCGGACGACAAGCGGGACAAATGAAATCAAAGAGGAGAAAGACTGGATCATTGCCAATGGGCTGCACGAAGCGATCATCAGCAAAGAATTGTTTGACCGCGCCCAACAGCGATTGCATTCTGCCCACATGCCAAAAGGAGCCCGCCCTTCCTCTACTTACCATCACTGGCTTGGCGGGCTCTTAAAATGCCCGGTATGTGGCCGCACTATGATCGCCAAAACGATGTATCGGAAATCCAATGGAGAAGCCTATTCCTATTTTGTTTGTTATGGTGTCATCAAGGGCAAATGTACTGCCAAAAACAGTGTCAGTTCTCTTCTATTGGAGCCCGTTGTCCTTCAAGCATTGCAGGATGTTTTCCACACAAAGGAAATCACTTATATGAAAAGGGAACCGACACGAAAACAAGAAATGGTTGATGAGCGAAAACTCTTATCCGAACAGTTAAAGCAATTGGAACAAAAAGAAAAGCGAATCAAGGCAGCCTATCAAAACGGCATTGATACTTTGGAAGAATACAAAGAAAACAAAGAGCTCCTTAGAAATGAGCAGAAACAGCTGGAACTACGTCTCAGCGATTACCAGCCTTCTTCGCCGGCAAATTTTCCCAAAAAAGAGCAAGTCTGCCAGAAGCTTCACACCATCTGCGATGTGCTTTTTTCTGAGACCTTTTCAGATTCACAGAAGAACGAGGTGCTCAGAAGCATCATCCAGAAAATGGTTTATGACAAACCGCAGGATGTCCTTACGATTTACTACCATCTCCCAGATTCGTAAAATACTGTGGCTGCCGGCTTTTCAAGTCGTTTGCATGTCGCTTCCATAAGGATGACCCAATGGGGATCGAAAGCGCTTGGAGACCAGGGCTATTCCCCAATCGAAATTCTCCGTTATTATTACGGTGACAATATGTATATCAATACCGCACAGGAGATTTCCGGCATCCCTTCTTCCTGGCCGGGATATGTGTTAGAAAACGGCTCTTCCGGCAATAAAGTGCGACAGATGCAGGAGGAATTAAATGTCATTGCAGGTGCTTATCCGGCCATTCCGAAGATCACCGTAGATGGCATCTATGGACCAGCCACCGCTGCATCTGTAAAAAAATTCCAATCGGTCTTCGGTCTTCCGGCAACAGGAACCGTAGACTATCGGACATGGTATAAAATCTCCGAGATTTATGTTGGTGTTTCCCGTATCGCAGAACTGGTGTAGCAATAGCAGAACTGGTCACGGAATTGTTCTGACTCCGTGATCAGTTTCGCTTCTCTGCGCGAAGGCGCACCCCTTGTCCCATTCCCGGTTCCTTTCCATTCAGAACGTATTTTTTTAATGCTCTCTGCAAAGAAGTATGTTCTGGATATTCCTCTTTTTGTTCGCGAATTTCCCCAAACACCCGCTGTTCCGCCTGACGGAACGGATAGACAATCCCATAATTTTCAAATAGCCCCATAAATTTTATAATATTGGAATCTTCTCCTAACAGCTCCTTTAATTTCGGGGAAACCAACCAGGACTCACAGACAAATGCCTCAAATGTTTCCTGGAAAAATTTTCTGCCCGCTCGAAGGCGTCCATGCATGTCTCTATATCTAACCTTCCATCTTCCGGTATATGTACATTTAAAACTTTTGTTCCTTCCGGTAAGGTATACTTCTCCGTCTCAATCGCTTTCTCCAGACAGATTGGTTCAAACTGAAGTCTGCCAAGCCGGAAGATCTTTAATTCCAGCGGAAGGCTCAGCCACTCACACTCAGTCAGTCCACAAATACCATACTTTTTTTTGCATTCCTCATTCCAAATCCGGAAATCGGAAAACGTATCAAAATAAACCTGGTCAGCAATTCCTTTCTCCTGAAAGGTTTCATATACTTCCACTGCCATGCGGATATAAAGGACAAGTGCAAACACATGCCAGTTTTCTTCCTCTTTTAAGCGGGCAAAAACCGCTTTTTGTCTTCTTGAAACTCTCTTTTGTAACTGGTATACACCGTATCCTCTATAGAAAACTGTTCTACCTGCTGTATGGATGCTTCATCCATTCCGATCTTTTCACAAAATTCTCGCATTGTCATCTATCTTTCCCTCTCTTTTCCGTATCTATTTTTTGATTGCCCCCTCTTCATCCAAATGCTACAATAAATCTGAACTTACAATTTTTATGCGAAAGGGGTGTTTCTTCTATGGAACATGCAATCCATAACATTTCACCGATTTATAACAGTGACTCACAAATATTAATCTTAGGGAGTTTCCCTTCTGTCAAATCCCGGGAAGCACAGTTCTTCTATCATCATCCACAGAATCGCTTCTGGAAGCTGTTGGCAGCGCTTTCTCATGAGGATGTTCCGGTTACGATTGCAGACAAGAAAGCATTTCTTTTCAGGAACCGTATTGCAGTATGGGATGTCATCGCCTCCTGCGAGATTGAAGGTTCCAGTGACAGCAGTATCCGTAATGTGATCCCAAATGACATCTCCAGAATTCTGCGGGATGCTCCGATCCGACAGATCTACACAAACGGCGGTACTGCCTTTAAGCTTTATGAAAAATACTGTCTGCCTCTCACCAGACAAAAAGCGATCCGGCTCCCTTCTACCAGTCCTGCCAATGCGGCATATTCCCTGGAACGACTGATCTTAGAATGGTCTGTATATCTAAAAGAGAACATTGGAATAATTAGTTCCAGTGTTCTCTTTTTTCTTCCAATATTCCTCACAGATCATCAATCTACCTTAGAGTACCCGTAGCTGTTTACAATCGCTTCCACCGGTCTTCCCTCTTTGCACATCGGACAATCATGAGGAGCATATGCCCGGTAATCCGGAACATCGCTGCTCGTAAAAATTGTATTGATCTTCATTCCCGCAATTTTTGTCACAGCGCTGAAAATAGAGCAGATTCCACAGACACTGCCTCCATAGTACAGCACGGACTCAATCGCTTTGGAAACGGTCTTACCTGATGTCACTGAGGCAGCCAGTATCAATACCTGCTGATTTTTGATCATCCGCTGCTTGTTATCCCGGAACACGATCTGTCCTGCCTGATGAAATTCCGGCGTGATTACAGAAATATTGTTTTTACTGCTCATGGACATCGTGGTACTGTCCGACAAAATCTCTGCCAGAAATGTTCCAATTACTTCTGTCTCATCCAAACAGACGATCGTATCGACCATAGTTGTCGTCAAATATTCCTTTGCAAGTTCTTTCGCCGCTTCGCGGGCATTGTTGTGCCGTGTCTTCACTGTAGACATATCAATATAGGTATTGATGTGTGAATTTCCCGTCGCAAAATGTCCTTGCAGGATTTTGATTCGCGCCTTTGGATTCTTAGATGAACGTAAATCTTTCAACTTTAATTCCATTGTGCTTCCCTCCCAAACACTATTTTGTCAGATTTCTTTTATCAATACTCTTATATTAGCACAATTTTTACATTCTTGCACCTAGTAACTTTTTTTACATTTTACTAAACTGCCGGATTTCTAGACGATTCCCTGTGCATTCATTGCATCTACTACTTTCTCAAAGCCTGCAATATTGGCACCTGCCACATAATTTCCTTCCACACCGTATTTTTTCGCTGCGTCTGCCATATTGTGGCAAATGTTGATCATGATTCCTTTCAGCTTGCTGTCCACCTCTTCAAAGGTCCAGCTTAACCGCTCGCTATTCTGGGACATCTCAAGCGCAGATGTGGCAACTCCGCCTGCATTGGCTGCTTTTCCCGGTGCAAAAAGCACACCATTCTTCTGAAGATATTCGGTAGCTTCCATTGTCTCGGCATGTTTGCTCCTTCCGCCACCGCGATACAGCCATTTGCTACAAGCATCTTTGCATCTTCCAGATGCAGTTCATTCTGTGTTGCACATGGAAGAGCGATATCAACCTTCACTGACCATACTCCGGTTCCTTCCTGATACTTCGCATTTGGGCGATATTTTGGATATTCCGTCAGACGCTCCCGCTTCACTTCTTTGATCTCTTTTAATGCTGCTACGTCAATTCCGTCCGGATCATACACCCATCCGGTAGAATCGCTGACCGTCACAACTTTTGCCCCGAGTTCCTGTGCTTTTTCTGTCGCATAGATCGCCACATTTCCCGCACCTGACACTGCTACAGTTTTCCCTGCAAGTTCGATTCCGTTGAGTTTTAACATTTCCTCTGTCAAATATAACAGACCATATCCGGTTGCCTCTTTTCTTGCAAGAGATCCCCCGTAACTTAATCCTTTTCCAGTCAGCACGCCTTCATATACACCACGGATTCTCTTGTATTGTCCAAACAGATACCCGATCTCTCTTGCTCCTGTTCCGATATCTCCGGCAGGTACATCGGTATCGGCTCCAATATATTTACATAATTCTGTCATAAAACTCTGGCAGAATGCCATCACTTCTCTATCTGATTTCCCTTTTGGGTCAAAATCAGATCCGCCTTTTCCTCCGCCGATCGGAAGTCCGGTCAGAGAGTTTTTAAATACCTGCTCGAATCCTAAAAATTTGATGATCCCAAGGTTGACAGATGGATGCAGACGAAGTCCTCCTTTGTACGGTCCGATCGCGCTGTTGAACTGCACGCGGTACCCAGTGTTCACCTGTACCTGTCCTTTGTCATCTACCCACGGCACCCGGAATTTAAACTGTCTTTCCGGCTCTACCAATCTCTCGAGAAGGGCTTCTCTTCGGAACTTCTCTTCATTTGCTTCTACTACAATTCTGAGAGATTCCAGCACTTCCTTTACCGCCTGATGAAATTCCGCTCCGCCGGGTTCTTTCTCACTACTAACTCAATGACTTCATCTACATATGACATCTTCATTACCTCCTCAGATATAAATCAGCCGCACAGAAAAACTCCTGCGCGGCCTCATTGCCTTGTTTACTTTAACATTATAATGTTATGCTCTGTGAAAGTCAAGCAATTTTTCACTTTGACTTTCCTCTTCGTTATTTATTTGAAGTATGCAACACCAGATTCGAAGATCTTCAGATCTTGTTCTCCGTAAATATTGACTGCAACCGATTTTCCTCTTCGTTCTGAGTGAGCCATCTTACCAAGCACACGTCCATCCGGACTTGTGATTCCTTCGATCGCACAGTAAGAACCATTTGGATTCCATTCCTCATCCATTGTCACTGTGCCGTCAAGATCACAGTACTGTGTTGCTACCTGACCGTTTGCGAAAAGCTGTTTTAATACCTCTTCGGAAGCTACAAAGCGACCTTCTCCATGAGATGCCGGATTTGTGTAAACTCCGCCAAGTTCTGCCTGCTGCAGCCATGGTGATTTATTTGTTACGACTTTGGTGTATACCATCTTGGAAATATGGCGTCCGATTGTATTGTATGTCAATGTCGGAGAATTCTCTGTCTGTCCACAGATTGTTCCGTATGGCACCAGACCAAGTTTGATCAATGCCTGGAATCCGTTACAGATACCAAGTGCAAGTCCGTCACGCTCATGCAATAATTTTTCCACTGCTTCTTTTAACTTCGCATTCTGGAATGCTGTTGCGAAGAATTTTGCAGAACCATCTGGCTCATCTCCGGCGCTGAATCCACCTGGAACATGATCATCTGTGACTGTGCGATCGCCTTCTCAAACTCTGCTACAGAGTCACGGATATCTTCTGCATTTAAGTTCTTGAATACTTTTGTGATCACCTTTGCCCCTGCACGCTCAAATGCCTTCTTACTGTCGTACTCACAGTTTGTACCTGGGAATACTGGAATGAAGACTGTAGGCTGTCCAATCTTATGTGTGCAGATATGGATATCACTTGTACGATACAGTCCGTTTTCGATCACTGCTTTTTCAGATGCCGGCTGCACATCGATGTTCTGCATCTTTTGTTTTTCTTCTGAAACAGTCGGGAATACGCTTTCCAAAGTTCCTTTCCATGCAGTCACTGCTTCATTCAAACTAAGCTGCATCTCTCCATAGGAGATTGTGTTGTCTGCTGTCACTTCTCCAAGGAGTGTATAAGAAATAGAAAGTTCTTCAAGTCTTTCTGCCGGTACTTCTGCGATCAGATCCCCGAATGCCGGTGCAAACAGTTCACGCTTATCAATTGTTTCTTCCAGTTTTACACCCATTCCATTTCCAAATGACATCTTACTTACCGCTGCTGCAATTCCGTGTCTGTCCAGCGCATAGGCAGAAACAATCTTGCCACTGTGGATATCTTCTGCAAATTTTGCATACTGATCTTTCAAGCTTGCATATACTGGAAGTTCATAGTGATCCTGTTCCATCCGAAGCCATACTAACTTATTTCCTGCTTTCTTAAGCTCTGGTGTAATGATCTCATGATCGTGTGCCACATCCACTGCAAAAGAAACTAATGTTGGCGGAACATCAATATCCTGGAACGTTCCGGACATACTGTCCTTTCCACCGATCGACGCAGTCCCAGACCAAGCTGTACATCATATGCACCGAGCAACGCTGCAAACGGCTGGCTCCATCTCTTTGGATCTTCTGTCATTCTGCGGAAGTATTCCTGGAACGTAAGACGATCTTACTGTAATCTCCACCATTTGCCACGATTTTTGCAACGGATTCTACCACTGCATAGACTGCTCCGTGATATGGGCTCCAAGTAGATAAATATGGATCAAATCCATAGCTCATCATTGTCACAGTATCACAAGTTCCTTCCTGCACCGGAAGTTTTGCAACCATACTCTGTGTCTCTGTCATCTGATATTTTCCACCGTGTGGCATAAAGACAGAACCTGCTCCGATGGAACCGTCAAACCGTTCTACAAGACCTTTCTGCGAGCATACATTTAAATCTTTTAATGTTGCGATCCATTTTTCTTTGACATCTTTTACTTCTTCTCTTACGAAAAGGCTTCCCGCTCTGTCCGGAATTTCCACAGTAACTGCTGTTTCCTGGTGTGCTCCGTTTGTATCTAAGAACGCACGGGAAATATTGACAATCTCTTTTCCTCTCCAAGAAAGTACCAGACGTGGTTCCTCTGTCACAACTGCCACTTCCACGGCTTCCAGATTCTCTTCTTTCGCATATGCAAGGAACTGTGCCACATCTTTCGGATCTACGACTACCGCCATTCGCTCCTGAGATTCTGAGATGGCAATCTCTGTTCCATCTAACCTGCATATTTTTCGTACTTTATCTAAATCTACCGCAGACCATCTGCAAGTTCTCCAATCGCAACAGACACTCCGCCTGCTCCGAAGTCATTACACTTTTTGATCAGGCAGCTGACTTCCTCTCTGCGGAACAGTCTTTGAATCTTCCGTTCTGTCGGTGGATTTCCCTTCTGTACTTCTGCTCCACATGTCTCAATAGATTCTTCTGTATGTACTTTAGAAGAACCAGTCGCACCGCCGCATCCATCACGTCCGGTACGTCCACCGAGCAGTACAATGATATCTCCCGGATCAGATGTCTCACGGATCACCGCTCTTCTAGGTGCAGCTCCTAATACTGCTCCGATCTCCATACGCTTTGCAACATAGTTCGGATGGTAAATCTCTTTGACTGCTCCTGTGGCAAGTCCGATCTGATTTCCATAAGAGCTATATCCATGGGCAGCCTCTGTCACCAATTTTTTCTGTGGAAGCTTTCCTTTCATCGTATCTTTCACAGATACGGTTGGATCTGCCGCACCTGTTACGCGCATTGCCTGATAAACGTAAGTACGTCCTGAAAGCGGGTCACGGATTGCTCCGCCAAGACAAGTTGCAGCTCCTCCAAATGGTTCGATCTCTGTCGGATGATTGTGTGTCTCATTCTTGAAGTTGACAAGCCACTCCTCTTCCTTTCCATCTACGACCACCGGAACAACGATACTGCACGCATTGATCTCATCGCTCTCTTCCTGATCATTTAATTTTCCTTCTTTTTTGAGTTTTCTCATTGCCATCAGGCAAGATCCATCAGACATACGAATTTGTCCTCACGCCCTTTAAAAATCTCTGAGCGGTCTTCCAGATATCTCTCATAAGTCTTTACGAGAGGTTCTTTGTAATCTCCATCTTCAAATGTAACTTCTTTTAATTCTGTGGAGAATGTTGTATGGCGGCAGTGATCTGACCAGTATGTGTCTAACACACGAATCTCTGTCATCGTTGGATCTCTGTCTTCTTCTCCTTTAAAATATCCCTGAATATGAAGGAAATCTTTGAACGTCATTGCAAGCCCAAGAGAATCATATAACTCCTTTAATTCTGTCTCCGGCATCTCTTTGAACCCGTCAAAAATCTTCACATCTTCCGGTTCCTCAAACACTGTGACAAGTGTCTCCGGCTTGTCCATCCCTGTCTCTCTGGAATCGACTGGATTGATGCAGTGACTCTTGATCGCTTCAAATTCAGCATCTGTAATCTCTCCTTCGATCACATATGTTGTTGCAGTCTTGATCACTGGTGTCTCATCTTCTTTGATAAACTGTACACACTGTACTGCTGAATCGGCTCTCTGATCAAATTGTCCCGGAAGAAACTCTACGGAAAAAACTCTGCTTCCTTCCTTCATTGGGAATTCTTCTCTGTATAAAATATCTACCGGCGGCTCTGAGAAAATACCATTGCAGGCTGTCTCAAAAGTCTCGTCAGAAAGATTCTCAATATCATAGCGGTTCAGCACACGGATTCCTGTAATTGTCTGAATGCCAAGATAACTTTTTGCTTCGTGCTGTAATTCCTTTGCCTGCACAGCAAATTCCGGTCTCTTTTCTACATATACACGTTTTACACTACTCATAATATCCTCCATTTCGTCTGATACTTTCTTCTATTTGTATCCTACCACAATTCAAATCATTAGTATAATTAATATAACTTAATTTACTTATAAGAAATATTAATGCTATGATTTTTTCTTCGCTCTGCCCCGTCTCCAGAGTGCCCCGGCACCCCACAGAATTAACAGACTCCCTATGAAAATCACTCCGATCCGAATCACCATATCAAAGAAAAACCCTTCCGGCAGCATCCGGATCAGCAAATCCGTAGCCGGATCCAGCAGCCACAGATCATTGTTAAAAAAGATCTCGTGGAACAACACGAAATACTTATTGAAATCAATCGCGACCAACCTCCAAACCCTGCTGCCATCCCAAGGAACAGACCGACTGCCCATCCATACATCTGAGGTAAAATCTCTCTTAAATTTCCTTTCTGAAAAAGAATCAGCAAAAACTGCTGCTACGAAAATCACAAAGGCGACTCTGCGGATCTGTATCCCTCCGAGAAACAGTCCTTGTACATCTTCCATATGAAGCTTTTCCCGTTCATTAAAGAACATCCCTTCCTCTCCGGCGATCACAGTCTTTACTTCCAGATTTTTCCTGTCTCCTCTCAGATATGCCATCATCTCTTCAGTCACATCCATCACATCCTGCATCTCCATCTCCAGATCATCCAGTACTTGATACTTCTCATATTCCTTCTGGTACCATCCATAATGCTATAAATTGCGATTTCAAAACTTGTGATCAACATGACCACGATCATCGCCATTGCCGCCACCAGACCAAAAATTTTTTGCATTCTTCACCTCATCTCTCTGCCAGACATTATATCCTTCTCAAATATAGTTCCATGCTTTCTTCTTAAGTATACCAGTTTTTGGCATCGAATTCCAGAAAAATGGACTATGCTGTGTTTACTTTCTCGAAAACTTCTGTTGACATTTTCCTAAAATCCTCTTATTCTTATAAATATAAAATACTTATAAGGAGAACTAATGATGGACATAATTACGAATTATATAAAGTCTTCTACTATGTAGCAACGACTCTCAGCTTCTCAGAAGCTTCCAAGCAGCTCTTTATCTCCCAGTCGGCAGTGAGCCAGTCGATCAAAGCTTTGGAAAAAAGCTGGATCAGACCCTTTTCATCCGGAGTACCAAACGAGTCCAGCTCACCCCGGAAGGTGAGATCCTACTGCGCCATGTAGAACCAGCAATGAATTTGATCAAGCGCGGAGAATCCCAGCTGATGGATTCTGCCACAACCGGAGGACAGATCCGCATCGGCGCCAGTGATACGATCTGCCGCTATTTTCTTGTCCCTTATTTGAAGCGCTTCCACAAGGAATTTCCAAACGCACATATCAAGGTGACCAACCAGACTTCCATCAAATGTGTGGAACTGCTTGAGACCGGACAAGTCGATCTGATCGTGACCAACTATCCGAACAGCTATCTCAGCAGTCTGACTACAGTCAAAAAAATCAAAAACTTTAAAGATGTTTTTATTGCCAATGAATCTTTCAGTGAACTGAAGGGCGGAAACTCTCCCTGAAAGAACTCCTCCAATACCCGATTCTAATGCTGGACCGAAAGAGTACGACAAGTGAGTTCCTGCACAGCCTGTTCCAGCAACACCAGCTGGATCTTGTACCGGAGATCGAGCTGAGTAGTAATGATCTGTTGATCGACCTTGCAAGCATCGGGCTTGGCATCGCTTTCATCCCGGACTACTGTATTCCGCACAAATCCGACAATCTTTTTATTGTAGAAACTGATGAAGAACTTCCGACAAGACAGCTTGTCATCGCGCACAATCATCACGTGCCTTCTTCCAAGGCAGCGCTGGAATTTCTCAATTACTTTACACCACTGGAAGAAGTCTAAGGCACTGGTCTCTTCCTAAAACCTAAAAGAGCTATTGGTATCGTCTTATATATTTCTGCTCCTCATTTGGATTCCCAATCTACCATCCAAGTGAGGAGTATTTTTTCTTCTTCCCATGCTCTCTTTACATTTCCTGATCCCAAAACTTCATCATACTTTTCTCTGCAGTTCTTAAGTGTCCCAATTTCATAATCATCCCACTCTCTTGGGAACACCTCCTGATACTGCCTTTCTAAAAAGCGCTCATCCAACAGCAAAATAACACCTCTGTCCTCTGCCGTCCGTATGACACGCCCGGCTGCCTGCAACACTTTATTCATTCCCGGATAGAGATAGGCGTAAGAAAACCCATTCTCCCCGTTCCGATCAAAATATTGCTTTAAAATTTCACGTTCATTGCACACTTGCGGAAGCCCTGTTCCAACTAGGAAAGCCCCGATCAGCCGTTCTTCTGTCAGATCAATTCCTTCAGAAAAGATTCCTCCCATCACGCAAAATCCAATCAGGCTTTCGCTCCGATCTTGATCAAATGCCTGAAGAAATGCCTCTCGCTTCTCTTCATCCATCGACTGTTCCTGGACAATGCAGATGACATCCTCCGTCTGATAACGCTGAAACTTCTCATATACCTCTTCCAGAAAACGATACGACGGAAAAAATGCAATGTAATTTCCTTTCTTCACCTGAAGCGCAGCTGCAATATAGGACGCAAACCGCTCATACATCTGCCCTGTTCGTCTCGTATACTTTGTACTGACATCTGTCCCAACAAACAACTTCCGCCGTTCTTTTTGAAATGGCATGGTGCATAAATCGCATAGTCTTCCTTTTCCACACTCAAAAGCTTCTTATAATAGCGGATTGGAAGCATCGTTGCAGAAAAAAAGATAGTACTGTTTCCCCTAGATAAATACTCCTGGAGATTCACTGCCGGATTGACACAAAATAATTTTAGAAGAAAACTGTCGTCTGTTTCCAGCTCTGTATAAATAACATAGTGCTCATCCAAAATATCATAAATATTTAAGAATGCCCTCACATGAAAATACAACTCCAGTAACTGCTCCCTCACTTCCTCTGCCTCTGTTTCTTCCAAAAAACGCTCCAGTTCCGACATCAAGTTCATGAGGCTGACCGCGATATGGCCCACCGAAGTGTATTCTCGATATGACTCACATTCTCTCTTCAGTACAAGAAACTGTTGATTACATATTTCCAGTTTTCTCGTCAATTTCCGGTCCATTCCCTTCACCAGCCTTTTCGCTGTAAGAAACTCTTCTTTATAAAGGGTGGCGCTGTACATCTCCCTGGCACGTTCCACGAGATTATGCGCCTCGTCAATCAAAAATAAGTAGTCTTCTTTTCCTCCCTCTGAAAAGAATCTTCTTAGATGGCATTCGGATCAAACACATAATTGTAATCACAGATAACGGCATCTACACAGCGCCACATCCAAAGACATCTCAAAGGGGCACACTTCATGTTTTCTCGCATATTCCTCTATATTTGATCTGCTCATATCGTCTGTCGCTGTCAGCAGATCAAAAACTGCATCATTTACTCTGTCGTAATGCCCTTTGGCATATGGACATGCTTCCGGATTGCACACCGCCTCTTCGCAGAAACAGATTTTCTCTTTCGCCGTCAACGTGATCACTTTATAGCGCAGCTTCTGCTTTTTCAATGTCTGAAAGGCCTGCTCCGCTACTGTCCTTGTAATCGTCTTCGCTGTCAGATAAAAAAGCTTATCTCCCAACCCTTCTCCGACTGCTTTCACCGCCGGAAACACCGTCGCCATCGTCTTTCCGATCCCGGTAGGCGCCTGTATGAAAAGTTTCTTTTTCCTTAAAATAGTTCGATACACAGACCTCGCAAGTTCCTTCTGCCCTTCCCGGTATGCATATGGAAACTGAATCTGTCGGATGGACTCTCTGGAAACTTTTCTCCACTCAATCTGAAATTTTGCCCACTTTTCATATCTTTTGATCACATCTTCCATCCAGGTTTTCAATTCTTCTATGGAAAACGTCTGCAAAAATCTCTTGATCTCTTCTGTCTCCATCTGACAATATGTCATTTGGATCCGGATCTCTTCCAGATGATTCTGTGATGCATACATATATGCATAACACTTAGCCTGCGCCAGATGCACTGCGACTGGTTCCTCGATATACTTTAACTCTCTGAGAACCCCTTTGATCTCATCAATGACAATCTCATCTTCCCGCTTAATAATTCCATCTGCCCTTCCTTCGAGACAAAGTGTGAATCCTTCGCACAAAACTTCCATTTTCAAAGGTACTTCTGCATGGTAATCCGATCCCATCTGTCTTTGGATCTTTCTGTGGATTCTTGCCCCAAGCTGCATCTGCTCTTTATCCGCTCCTGCCGTCCGCCGCTGATCAATATCTCCCTCTCTTAAAATAAACTCCACAAGATTCCGGACAGAAATCTTTACTGTTTCACTCATCCCTCTCTACCGCCTCTTTCTTATCCATGGACATTTCTATACAGGAATGGCGGCATACTCCTATCGGAATATCCCGCCACCTGTGAACTTTGATGTGATGTATTATGCAACACAAAATCTCTGAAGAACATTTTCAAATGCTGTATCTTTTCCGTAAAAGCGAACCGTCAATACTTGCGTCAAATCAAGGCTTAACACACCGAGAATCGACTTCGCATCTATAATTCTTCTATTATGAAATATATCGATATCAAAATCACATTTTTCTGCTGTTCTTACAAAGTCTCTCACATCTTCATTTGCTGATAATCTAATCTTCCATTTCTGTTCCATTACCAACACCCCTTTCCAATGGATTGTTTGTATAGCACGGAACCCATTATGTCACCATTTTCTCAGAAAGTCAACTAGAAAACTCTCCAAAATTTGGGGAATCCGACCGTTCTTCTTTACTAAACTCCACCAAATTTGTTCGAAAACGAAGCGGAAGATTTTGATTCTGTAATGCGCGGTTCTCCCTCTCTGCAACACTGATGCTCTGGACAAATTCTTTCCACAATGCCTCATAATCCATCTCTTCTTCTGAAAATCCACCGGCAATATTCTAGCACTCCCAGAATCTCCCTTCATGCACATATACTGCTGCAAAAAGTAATATCTTTTCCCCTTCTCGTGAATCAGAAACACTTCATGGGTCTTGTCATAAATGACCCAGTTTTCCTGTGGAAAGCGATCTGCAAAGTGTTCTGCAATACACGGAAGTACTGCATGCTTTGGCTCAATTTTTGCAAACAGTGTCTTATTCTTTAATTCCCGAAATCTCACAAAACCTTTGTAATGATGTGCTTCGTTTGCCACCTGCCGGTACATTCCAAAAACAGCTCTGACTACCTCATTTCCCAAATGTTCCATCAACCGATCTTTCCTAGATAATTTCTTCGCCTCGAGCATTGCACGAAATACCATCTCCGCCTTTCTTCTGTCTGCCGATAACAATGCATAAGATATTTTCTCATAGACGTCCGCCCCAAGATTTTTTTTGAATCATGCGGATAACAACAAGTGCCTTTCTTTCCTCCGCCTTACAGAAAATATATTCGCAGAACAATCGTCTTTCAAAACTATCTCCCACTTCCAGACCCGCCTCTTCCGCTGTCATTTTTCTCTTCCACACCTCATAGATGCCTGAAAAGATCCCGGTCAGGCTATCTTCACAAACGTAAATAATTCTCATCCTGCCACCTTTTCCTTTAATTCACTCTCATCCAAAACAGCTAAACATCCAAGACTTCCGTCTATCCGATTGATTTCCCGAAAATTTACATCATCAAACAATGATAACTGACGATAATTCATGTTTCTGACAGAATCCGGCAAGCTCTCTTTTGTCTGAAGGAGATTTCTTGTAATATAATCCTCTTCTATCCGTACCTGACCAAACATTTTGCCATTACAAGTTAGAAAATATAGCGCTCTTTTTAATACGACTCCCATTTTCTTTAAATCTTCAAAGGAAAGGCTGCCCATTCTCCTTGCTTTTACAATACGCTCCGCTGACTTGTAACCAATCCCCGGCACTCTAAGCAATGTAAAATAATCTGCTTGGTTTACCTCTACCGGAAAATACTCTAAATGCTTCAGTGCCCAGTTACACTTCGGATCCAGTAAAACATTGAAATTCGGTTGTTGTTCATCTAACAGTTCTTCCGCCCGAAATCCATAATACCGCAAAAGCCAATCTGCCTGATAAAGACGATGCTCCCGCAAAAGAGGAGGCCCCTGCTCCCCTGCTGCCGGAAGCGCCTTATCTTCATTGACGTGTACAAATGCAGAATAAAATACTCGCTTTAGATCAAACTTCTGGTACAGTGACTCTGCTACACGCATAATCTGAAAATCAGTCTCTGGTGTCGCTCCAACGATCATCTGGGTGCTCTGTCCTGCCGGCACAAACTTTGGCGCACTGCGGTATAGCTGAATCTCCTGCCGATTCTCTGACATCCCATTCTGTACTAACCGCATCGGTGTAAGTATATTTTTTCTGGATTTGTGTGGGGCAAGTTGCCTGAGCCCCTCTGCTGTCGGAAGCTCCAAGTTGACACTCATACGATCTGCGAGGAATCCCGCACGGGCAATCAGGCGCTCATCTGCTCCGGGAATTGCCTTCACATGAATATATCCTTGAAAGTGGAATTCATTTCGCAATTTCCAGAGTGTGGTCACAATCTGCTCCATCGTCTCGTTGGGACTTTTCCAAATTCCCGAACTCAAAAACAATCCTTCAATATAATTTCTCCGGTAAAACTCCATCGTCAGCCGGCATACCTCCTCCGGGGTAAAGGAAGTCCTTTCTACATCATTGGATGCACGATTGATACAGTATTTGCAGTCATAGATACACTCATTTGTAAAAAGAATCTTCAGAAGTGAGATACATCTCCCATCCGCAGAAAAACTGTGACAAATCCCTGCTTTTTCGCAGCTTCCGAGTCCGTTTCCATCCCCCCTCCGGCTCGTTCCGCTAGATGTGCATGCCACATCATATTTCGCCGCATCCGACAGAATCCTCAGCTTCTCATACAGTGACTTCTGCCCATCAAAGAGTGCCGGAACTGTCCCGAAAGTTCTTTCTATCGGCTGTGTGGTCATACTCCTTTGTATCTCTGATTTTCCTAGTATCTGTCCCTGCATTTGACTCTTCCTCTCCCTTCTTTTTCAAACATTTGTTCGGAACATCTGTTTGTTTTATCTTATCACAAGGAACATATGTTTGCAATAGTTGTTTTGTTTTTTGCACAAAGAAACTGCGCAGCCTTTCTTTGTCGAAAAGCGGCGCAGCTTCCTATGTAACTCTTCCTTATGAAATTAATACTTCTGCTGCATCTTTCAGATAATCATTTGTCACTTCATAGAACTTTTCTTCTTCTACGACAGATGCCAGCTTCGGATCTAATGGCATTTTTCCTAATACCTTTACTCCAAGTTCTTCTGCGGTCTCTTCCACATGGCTTTCTCCAAAAACCGGAATTTCTTCCCGCAATCCGGGCATTCCAGATAACTATAATTCTCTACGATTCCAAGTACCGGCACATCCATCTGCTTCGCCATGTAGTAGGCTTTCTTTACGATCATCTGCACAAGATCCTGCGGAGATGTAACAATGATAACTCCATCTACCGGAAGGGACTGGAATACAGTCAGCGGCACATCACCTGTTCCCGGAGGCATATCTACAAAGAGATAATCCAAATCTCCCCATAATACTTCATTCCAGAACTGTGTCACAACACCTGCGATGATCGGACCTCTCCAGATCACCGGTGTATCCTCACTGTCTAACAAAAGATTGACTGACATGATTCTCGTCTCATCTTTCGCAATACACGGAAACATTCCCAGTTCATTTCCCACCGCATGCTCATGGATTCCATACATTTTTGGAATCGACGGTCCTGTAATATCTGCATCAAGAATTCCGACAGAGTATCCCTGTTCGCGCATCATACGGGCAAGCGAAGCTGTCACCATCGACTTTCCGACACCGCCTTTTCCACTTACGACACCGATTACTTTTTTTACATGGGTATACTCATTTGGAGCTACCTTCATGCTCTCCTTCTGTTTGCTTGGACAGCTGTCTGCATGTGCACAGCTGGAACAGCTTTCCGGAGAACATGAACCATTATTTTGTTCTTCTGCCATCTCTACTTCTCTCCTTACTCTATCTCCGCAAAGTCCGCCACAAAAATGGCTTCCCATTGCTTCGCTATTACTCTTTTTATTGTAGCACTTTCTCCTCGCATTTATCAACAGGTTTTTCCTATAACACATGAAACAGCATGTTTTTTCGCTTATAATTGCTACTTTTTGTTTTATTTTCATATTTTTATTGACACTT
>ENA-OQAA01000875-OQAA01000875.1-human-gut-metagenome-genome-assembly--contig:-NODE-875-length-18264-cov-2.497491_pt1 | contig 18264 bp, 27 predicted proteins | sample MGYA00242489_ERZ504515 | MGnify/ENA primary metagenome ERZ504515 (study PRJEB26092, sample SAMD00036237) | human gut metagenome | host: Homo sapiens | study: EMG produced TPA metagenomics assembly of... | reverse complement strand
CTTTATCACATCTTTTTTTGTTTGTCAAGAACTTTTTTTCAAGTTTTTTCAAACTTTTTCGATGTTCTTTCAAGCAATTCGCTCTCTCGTTGACAGCTTGTTTACTTTACCACACTCAGAAAGGATTGTCAACAAGTTTTTTGACTTTTTTCAAAGTTTTTCAAGTTGTTTCTTCAAAAGAATCATTTCTTTGTGATAGCCAGATCAATTTACCACTTTTTTTTTCGCCTCTGTCAACTGTTTTTTTTCAAATAATACAAAAAATAAAAAGATGTGTTTCACTGTATTACCATTAAGGGAAACAGAACCTTTGCAACCTTTTCAATCTGCTTCTTTATAGTTTCCAAACAATTTCTAAGCAAATGACGGTTTTCTACTTTTTCCTTGCTGATATAAGAAACATTATCGGCCGCCTCATTTCATCTTTCATTCCTTTCAGATTCATCATCTCCTTTGGAGCTTCGGTTCCACAAAATGTTCCAGCATGAATCCATTTTCCAGTAAGCTGTTTATATACGTAGTCATAGTTCTATGATATTTTGTAACCTTCTCCCCCAGAAATACTGCATTCCTTTCCCCCTCATAATAATAATTGTCCACAGGAAAATGAAGAATATTTCCATCAGCATTATAATACCAGTCCTGTGTTCCATAGGAGGTGAACACAGGATGCTCCACAGAAAAAACAAGTTCTCCTCCCTGTTTCAGCCTACATGACTATACGTTTCATTAATTGTTCGTACTCTTTCACATAATGAAATGCCAAAGAACTGATCACAATGTCAAATGTTTCTGCCGGAAATTCCAAATCTTCCATTGCGCTGCATTGATATGTAATCCGGTCATCACTGTTTTTCCGCTTCGCTGTTTCCAGCATTTTATGAGAGATGTCTGTTCCCAAAACAGAACTTGCTCCCTGATCTGCCGCATACTTACAATGCCACCCATATCCACAGCCTAAATCCAGAACTTTTTTATCTTTAAAATCCGGTAGAATTTTCTGTAATTCCGTCCACTCTCCGGCTCCCTGCAGCCCTTTTTTTGAGCGTTCCATTTCACTGTATTTCATAAAAATTTTGTTCATCATACTTATTCTCTTCACAATTTTGTTCCTCTCTGCCAAAAATATTATAATTCCTGTAAATGAGCCAATTTAAAAATGTTCGCAAAATTCTTCTCTATTTATTTGTAAATCCAATAAGCAGACTCAAGAACGGGCAAATACAATCAGAAACAATTACAAGGCTATTCTCTATTACAGTTTACATCTTAAAGTAAAAAGTATTCAGATATTATTTTGGCTGCCATAACAGGCTCCAAATAATTTCCAAATACTTTTACAAAGACTTGTATATTTACTTATTTTCCAAGTATTTCTTCACTTCATGCAGTGACGGCAGAATACATTCCGAAAGTCTTTCCATTTCTTCTGTAGGCTTCGCAAGATCAGGCACCATAATCGGATGCATCCCTGCTGCCTTTACCGCACGGATCCCATTATAAGAATCTTCTATTCCATAACAGTTTTCCGGCTTTACACAAAGTCTTGCGCAGGCTTCCAGATAAATGTCCGGCTCCGGTTTGCTTCTCTTTACCATATCTCCGCAAACAATCACGTCAAAGTACTGTAAAAGACCGCCTTCCGAAAGCTCCCGCTTTACTACTTCTTCCCTGGTAGACGTAGCAAGGCCCGTTTTAATACCGGAAGTCTTTAAAAACTCCAGTAGCTCACAGACTCCCTGTTTTTTCGGAAGCCTGCCATCTGCTGCCTGCTCATGAAAGAGAGCAGCCATTTCCTTTTTATAAATTTCATAAGGAAAATCCTGCCCATAATGTTTCTGAAATATTTTTACGGTTGCTTCATGGTTGGTGCCCAAGCACTGCATGCATACCTTTTCCACATCCGGTATTCCATATTTATCCGCAACCTGCTTCCATGTACGGATCACAAGGGTTTCCGAATCGAAGATCACACCGTCCATGTCAAAAATCACTGCTTCCAGTTTTATCATTTTCCTTCCCCTCAGCCTTTCATGATGTACCTGATGGCATCCTGTATCCATTCTACATAAACCAGATTCATACCTTCTGTTTTTTCCATAGAGGACTGGCATACCTTGGGAAGGATCACTGTGGTAAATCCCAGTTTTTTCGCTTCCGACACACGCTGGGCAGCCATACTGACTGCCCGGACTTCTCCGCTTAGGCCCACTTCCCCAAAAGCAAGAACTGAATCCGGAATCACAATATCTTTGCAGCTTGATACCACTGCAAGGGAAATCCCCAGATCAATAGCAGGCTCTGTCATCTTCATTCCTCCTGCGATATTTACATAGCATCACAGGAAGCCAGATGAATCCCCACTTTTTTCTCAAGAACAGCCATAAGAAGATTCACTCTGTTAAAATCCGTTCCCACTGCCGTTCTTCTTGGAATACCAAAATTGCTCTGACACACAAGGGCTTGGATTTCCACAAGAATAGGCCTTGTTCCTTCCATGGAGCAGGCTACAATAGAACCGGAAGTGCCGTTAGGCTTTCCGTTCAGCATAAATTCCGAAGGATTTTTAACCTCCTCAAGACCGGTTCCCCGCATTTCAAATACACCGATCTCATTGGTAGAACCGAAACGGTTTTTTACAGCCCGGAGGATCCGATAAGACGCATGACGGTCACCTTCAAAATAAAGCACTGTATCTACCATATGTTCCAGAACTCTTGGACCTGCTACGTTTCCTTCTTTTGTCACATGACCTACAATAAAAATAGAAATCCCAAGTCCTTTGGCGATCTGCATCAGTATATTCGTGGATTCCCTGACCTGAGAAACACTGCCCGGCGCAGAACTGATATCCTCGTGAAACATAGTCTGAATAGAGTCAATAACCACCATGTCCGGCTTCTTTCTCTCAATTACTTCCCGGATAGTTTCCAGATTCGTCTCACAGAATATCTGCAGATTTTCATTAAATTCTCCGATCCGGTTGGCTCTGAGACGGATCTGACGCAAAGACTCCTCCCCGGAAATATAAAGCACTGAGCTTCCTGACAGAGACAGATTTCTGCATACCTGCAAAAGAAGGGTGGACTTTCCGATTCCCGGATCTCCACCCACCAGAACAAGAGACCCGGGAACGATACCGCCCCCGAGTACTCTGTCAAGCTCTCCAATCTTTGTCAGCCGTCTTTCATCCTCTGAAATCCGTATATCTTTTAGTTTTACAGGCTCCGGTCTCTGCCCCTGCGCCATAGTCCGGCTGCCGGAAGACGACGTTTTTTTTGTGGAAACGGCCTCTTCTACAAAGGTGTTCCAGGCTTTGCAGCCCGGGCACTGACCCATCCATTTAGAAGACTCATATCCACATTCCTGACAAAAATAAACAACTTTTTTATTTTTTAGCATTTTTTGATCTTCACTTCTGCCACAGCATCACCCAGCTCAGCGCTGAAAGAAAGCTTGCCTCCAAGATTTGTTTTCATTGTACCTGCATCTGCGCCGTTAATGGTAATATCGTACTCTGTGTCAGCCTCCATTTCTACGGTAATCTGTGCATCCTCTGCACCTTCTACCTGAAAGCTCATGGTTGAACCGTCCTGCAAAAGATTATAAACTGCAGTTCCCGGTACAGATTCGTAAACAAACATACCGTTTCTTTCCAGCTTGGTGATCTCATGAAACGTTTTTACTTTATAAACATCCCCCTGATGCTGAAAATCTGATACTTTGGATTTCTGAGCCAGCTCATAATTACCAAAGCTGATGCTTCCGTTTTCCTCTGTACGAATCAGTTCTTTTACTACTGCCATGATCTTATGTCCTCCCTGAGATTCTCTGTTGTATTATCTTTGGATATAGAATAACCCTTCAGAATCATGTATCCTGATACTGAATAATCAGGCAAAAGGATGCTTCGTTCCTTTCCTGCTGATTATTCTTATTATAACATTTTCACAATTTTTTGAACAGTATCCTAACCAAGATTTAATATCTTTTTTATATTTACTTTTTGTCTGCTTTTTCTGCAGGAACAGGAATAAACCGAAGCTGTTTCTGATGAAGCTGAACCTTTACCGTATCGCCTTTTCGGATTCTTCCCTCCAGAATTTCATTTGCAAGACTGTCCTCCAGCTTTGTCTGTATTGCCCGGCGGAGAGGTCTTGCTCCATACTTACTGTCAAATCCCGCCTCTGCCAGATAAGCCCTGGCAGAATCGCTGATCTTCAGCCGTATATCCATCTGCTCCTCACACCGTTTTTCCAGATTTTTAAGAAGAAGCCCCACAATTTTACGGATGTGCTCTTTATTGAGGGTATGGAATACCATGATCTCGTCAATACGGTTCAAAAACTCCGGTTTAAACAGGCGGCGCACTTCTTCCATTACATTTGATTTCATCCGCTCATAATCCTGTTTCTCATTATCACCTGACATAAATCCAAGTTTTTTGGCTCAATAATAGCCTGAGCTCCCGCATTGGAGGTCATGATGATGATGGTCTGCTTAAAATCCACTTTCCGTCCATGAGCGTCTGTAATATGTCCGTCATCCAATACCTGAAGTAAAATATTAAATACATCCGGATGGGCTTTTTCAATTTCGTCAAAAAGGATTACACTGTAAGGATTTCTGCGCACCTTTTCGCTGAGCTGTCCTCCCTCGTCATATCCCACATATCCCGGCGGAGAACCGATCATTTTTGAGACGCTGTGCTTTTCCATGTACTCCGACATGTCTATGCGGATCATAGCCTGCTCGCTTCCGAATACAGCCTCTGCAAGCGCCTTGGAAAGCTCTGTTTTTCCTACGCCTGTAGGTCCCAGAAACAGGAAAGACCCAATGGGACGTCCGGGGTCCTTCAGACCTACCCGTCCGCGTTTCACCGCCTGGGCAACTGCTTTTACAGCCTCCTCCTGGCCGATCACCCGTTTATGGAGAATCCCCTCCAGATGAGCCAGCCTCTTTGATTCACTTTCTGTCAGCTTCTGTACAGGTACCTTGGTCCAGTCGGAAACAATATCCGCCACGGAAGCTTCTGTTACTGTAAGACTCTTCTTCTGACTTTTCCGTTCTTCTCTGGCGCGGTATTTTTTAATTTCCTGTTCCACTTCCCTCTGGCGGCTCTGAATCTCTCTGGCTTTTTCAAGGTCTGCCTGGCGGATGGCTTCCTCTTTCTCTTCCAGCAGCTCTTTCAGCATATTTTCAAGGCCATCTGTCTTTGTTGCTGTCCGGTAGCTTTTCAGGCGCACTTTTGCTGCTGCCTCGTCGATAATATCAATGGCCTTATCCGGAAGAAAACGGTCATTGATGTAACGGACAGACATCTGCACTGCCGCCTCCAGAGCGCTGTCCTCAATACTGACTCTGTGGTGCTTTTCATAGTAAGGACGAAGCCCCTTCAGAATCTCCAAAGCTTCCGCCTCTGAGGGTTCCTCTACAGTTACCGGCTGGAAACGCCGTTCCAGAGCCGCATCCTTTTCAATATATTTCCTGTATTCCTCCAGAGTGGTAGCTCCGATCAGCTGAATCTCTCCTCTGGACAGAGACGGCTTCAGGATATTAGATGCATCCAGGCGCCTCCGCGCCTCCTGCGCCGATAATCGTATGAAGTTCATCAATAAAAAGAAGGATTCCTCTGTCTTCCCGCACTTCATTTACTACATTTTTGATGCGCTCTTCAAATTCTCCTCTGTATTTACTGCCTGCTACCATTCCGGAAAGATCCAGCACTACCACGCGTTTCTCTTTTACAGTATCCGGAACCATTCCGGACACAATTTTCTGGGCCAGACCTTCTACAATAGCAGTTTTTCCCACTCCCGGTTCTCCAACCAGACATGGATTATTTTTTGTTCTGCGGCTCAGAATCTGGATCAGCCGTCCGATCTCCCTGTCTCTTCCCACAACAGGGTCTAGCTTTCCATCAGCAGCCATTGCTGTAAGATCCCGGCTGTACTGATCAAGAAAAGGAGTTCCTGTTCCTTTTTTATCTTTCAGATTCCTGGATGCCTGCATCTCCTCCGCAATAGCTTCCTGGTCGCAGCCCATAGCAGCCAGAACTGCCGCATACAGTTTCTGGATATTGACTCCCATTGTATACAGAAGTCTTGTGGCAACGGACTCTGTTTCCTTCAGCATGGCAAGAAGTATATGTTCAGTGCCTGCCTGATCCGCCCTCCGCATCTGAGCCTCTTTTCCGGCATTGTCAAGAAGCCTCTGAGCCCTTGGACTGTACTCCGGCACTCTTTCCATGGTCAGAACTTCCGAAGGAGCGATCAGATTCCCGATCAGCTCCTGAAGCCTTTCCTGCTCCACACCGAATTCTTCCAGAATTCTTCCCGCAGTCCCCTCCTTTTCCTTTAAAAGTCCCACCAGAATATGTTCTGTGCCTATATACGTATGCTTACAGGACTGTACCGTGCTTCTGGCAAGCTTTAGAGCATTTACAGCCTGTCTGGTAAACTTTTCCTGCATAAATTCCTCCTCGTTTCTGATCCTTTACAGATCGTAATCGTCAAAAATCTCATCAATCAGCTGATGTACTTCCTGTCTGGAAACCTCCTTGCAGCAGCCCTTTGCCAGCGCTACCACAAGATTCTGTTTCATTTCCTCCAGAGCTTTTATCTTATCTACATCAATGGCCACCACAGCACCTCTTCTTCTGTCAATGGACACAAACCCCTCCTGTTTCAGAAGTGTATAGGCTTTATTGACTGTATGCATATTAATGCCTATGGTATCTGCCATCTGTCTCACAGAAGGCAGAGTATCTCCCTCCTGAAGTCTTGATGTAGCGATCCCAAGGATGATCTGGTTCATCAGCTGAACATAGATGGCCTCGTCACTGTTAAAATCTATTTCTATGACCATATTCAAGCCTCCTCGTATCGTGTTACACATATACTAGCACATCTCGCATATTTTGAAAACAGTTATTTTCCGTGTCTTTTCCACAGTTGAAAAGAGGCAGCCTCACAGCCGCCTCTTTCTGTATTACATTTAACCGATGATCTTTTTTAACTGTTCTCTGTTTAAAATCAGATTAAATCCCATTGGATTGATAACAAGCGCCTCCGCCTGCTGGATCATAATATCAGCAAGCTTCACAAAAGGTATTTTTGCAATCCTCAGCTTTTTGCCTCTGGCAAATTTTTCGTATTCCAGCACATCTGAAAAAACAGGCTGAAGAATTTTTCCTTCTTTATTTTTCAGATACGGAATATTTACCTTTGCCGGATCCTCCTCACTGCGGTCCATGGCAACAAGGAATTCTGATTTTCTCAGATTTGCGATCAGCTCTTCTTCCAGTTCCCGGATATTTTTGTGTTCCTCCGGTTTTACCGGACGGCGCAGCTCCTGCATAAAATAAATACCGGAAAGCTGAAGCGTTGCGTTGATCAGAGGTCTTTTTTCCGGCTCGACCTTGCTGAGATCCGGCTGACGCACAATTTTGTCAAGATCCACTTCAATCTCTTCACTTCCGTTATTCCACACCAGGGAATTTACACCAACAGCGTAAAGAAGGCCGTACATTCTCGGGAAATCCTTTTTCTCATATTTCATTCCCATAAGCAGTATTTTATCATCCAGCTTCTTTTTGCCAAACTCCTTCAGTGTCTCTTCCTCGGCAAAAAACCATGCCTGATCATTATAAGTCTCTTCTGCGCAGGTCACATAAGGAAGCTTTGTCACCTGAGAATATGCCACAAAGATGCTGTCTCTGGCCTGAATTTCCTTCACTGCGTCTACTACACTCATTCCCATTCTTGTTGTCCTTTCCATTGTCTGTCTCCGGCCCCGGGGGCACAGAGGAACAGATACTCCTTTTTATTTCATCAGGAATTCTACGATTCCGTCAAGTTCCTCCATCTGATCCCTCTTCAGAGAAGATTTCACAGTAAGAGTATTGTCATAAATCTCCATGTTTTTCATGGAAGAAAGAATCTCTTTCATCTGTTTTCCTGCAGAAATTGCCCAGGTACCGTTTTCGATCACAGCCACTTTACGGTTCTGGAAATTATGCGCTTTCAATTCTGAAAGAAGGGTTTCCATTTTCGGGAAAAGTCCTGCATTGTAAGTAGGGCAGGCAAATACGATCCTGTCACAGCGGAATGCTTCTGCCAGAATATAGGACGGATCTGTTTTGGACACATCATACATTGCAATGTTCTTTTCTCCTGCATCAGAAATCTTCCCGGCCAGTACATTCACTGCGCTCTCTGTATTTCCGTAAATAGAAGCATACACAATAAGAACCGCATGATCCTCCGGTGTGTAGGTGCTCCATTTCTGATATTTATCAATAAACCAGCCCAGATTTTCTCTCCATACCGGGCCGTGAAGCGGGCAGATCATTTCAATATCAAGAGCTGCTGCTTTTTTCAGGGCAGACTGAACCTGAGCTCCGTATTTACCTACAATGTTAGTAAGATATCTTCTGGCTTCTTCCAGCCACTCTGCCTCAAAGTTCAGCTCGTCTGCAAAAATATTTCCGTTCAGCGCGCCAAAGGTTCCAAAGGCGTCTGCACTGTAAAGAACTTTATCATAAGCATCATAAGTCACCATAGCCTCCGGCCAGTGAACCATTGGGATCATGGCAAATGCAAGGGTGTGTTTTCCTGTGGAAATGGTATCTCCCTCTTTGATCACAACTGCACGGTTATCTACGTCAAAATCAAAAAACTGTTTCATCATGTAAATGTCTTTGCATTTCCCACAAATTTCACTTCCGGATAACGAATCACAACTTCTGCAAGAGAAGCGCAGTGATCCGGCTCCATGTGATTCACAATAATATAATCCAGAGTACGGCCGTCCAGTACATGCTCCAAATTCTCAAGGAACTGTGAGCACACAGAATGATCTACTGTATCAAGAAGAACGGTTTTTCTATCCAGGATCACATAGGAATTATAGGAAACTCCTTTTGGGATCGGATATACGTTCTCAAACAGCTCCAGTCTTCTGTCGCTGGCGCCGATCCAGTACATATCCTCTGTTATCTTTTTTACACAATACACGTTGTTTCCTCCTTACGCCTCATCAATGGCTTTTCCAATATCATGGCGCATATATTTGTTGGCAAACTGAATCCATTCGGTCGCCTCATATGCGTTCTTTCTTGCTTCCTTCAGGTCTTTACCCTTGGCAGTAATTCCCACAACACGTCCTCCGTTTGTGACGATCTGACCGTTTTCCAGCTTTGTTCCCGCATGGAAGCAATAATATCCTTCTTTGTCCTCAAACTTCTCAAATCCGGACATAGGAATGCCTTTTTCGTATTTTACCGGATAGCCTTCGCTGGCAAGAACCACGCAGACTGCCGCATTATCCTCAAATTCAAGTTCTGTCTGATCCAGAGTCCCGTTTACACAGGCCTCCATTACCTCAAGGATATCTGTTTTCATTCTAGGCAGCACTACCTGTGCTTCCGGATCACCGAAACGGGCATTATATTCCAGAACCTTGGGTCCGTCCGGAGTCAGCATCAGGCCAAAGAAAATAATTCCCACAAAAGGACGTCCCTCAGCCGCCATAGCATCTACTGTCGGCTGATAAATATATTTCCGGCAGAATTCATCTACCTCTTCCGTATAAAACGGACTTGGAGAAAAGGTCCCCATTCCGCCTGTATTCAGTCCCTGGTCTCCGTCCATGGCGCGTTTGTGATCCTGAGCGGAAGTCATGGTACGGATGGTCTTTCCATCAACAAAAGAAAGCACAGAGACTTCTCTTCCTGTCATAAATTCTTCAATGACCATAGTATTTCCGGCGCTTCCGAACTTTTTGTCCTCCATGATCTCCTTTACTCCGGCTTCCGCCTCAGCGAGATCATTGCAGATCAGAACGCCCTTTCCAAGAGCAAGTCCGTCCGCCTTGAGAACAACAGGGAATTTCGCCTGTGTACGAAGATATTCCAGAGCCTTTTCAGAATCCTCAAAATTCTCATATCCGGCAGTGGGAATATTATATTTTTTCATAAGATCCTTGGAAAACGCCTTGGAGCCTTCCAGAATAGCCGCATTTTTACGTGGCCAAACACCTTCAGACCGCGCTCTTCAAATACGTCTACAACGCCTCCTACCAGCGGGTCATCCATTCCAATGATCGTCAGATCTATGCTATGTTCCTGGCAAAATCCGCCAGTTTCTCAAATTCCATAGCTCCGATATTTACGCACTCTGCATACTGGGAAATTCCCGCATTGCCGGGTGCGCAGTAAATTTTGTCAGCTTTAGGCTTTTGCCACGCTCCATGCAATTGCATGTTCTCTTCCGCCGCTTCCTACAATCAGTATATTCATCAGGTATTTCCTCCTTATCTGCTGATCTGAACCTTTCCGTCCTGAACACTGACCTTTCCATTTGCAATCAGGTCAATAGCTTCCGGAAGGATCTTCCATTCTGCCTCTTCCATTACCCGGCGCTGAAGTACTTCCGGAGTATCTCCCTGCTGTACCTCAACGGCCTTCTGAAGGATGATCGGACCTGTATCTGTGCCTGTATCTACAAAATGCACAGTGGCTCCGGTTATTTTTACGCCTCTGTTCAGAACTCCCTCATGAACGCGCAGTCCATAAAACCCTGTTCCGCAGAAAGACGGGATCAGAGAAGGATGGATATTAATGATACGGTTTGGATATGCCTCCACGATCATTGGAGGAACCGCAACCAGATAACCTGCAAGAACCACAAGATCTATCTGTTTTTTCTGAAGCTCCGCCAGAAGAGCTTTATGGAATTCCTCTCTGTTGTCATAGCATTTCGGAGAAATACAAACAGCCGGGATCCCCCGGTCCTCTGCTCTTTTCAGAGCATAGGCACCGGAGTTGTTGCTGATCACTACTGAAACAGCGGCATTGGTGATCACTCCCTGATCCAGCGCATCCAGAATGGCCTGAAGATTCGTGCCCCCTCCGGATACCAGAATGCCAAGTCTTAACATAAATCCACACCCTTTTCGCCGGCTTCAATACGTCCTACCACATATGGAGTATCTCCTGCTTTGCGGATTGCTTCCATTGTTTTGTCCACGTCTTCCGGTTTTACTGCAAGAACCATTCCAAGACCCATGTTGTAGGTATTGTACATCATTTTTTCTTCAATGTTTCCTTTTTCTGCAAGAAGCTTAAAGATAGGAAGAACCGGATAGCTGTCTTTTTCGATCACTGCTCTTGTACCCTCTTTCAGCATACGCGGAACATTTTCGTAGAAACCGCCGCCTGTGATATGGCTGCATGCATGGATGCGCACGCCCGCTTCTTTCACGCTCTTCAGAGCTTTACATAAATTCTGGTCGGGGCAAGAAGAGCCTCGCCCAAAGTTGTTCCCAGTTCATCATAATAAGTGTCCAGAGACTCTCTTGTCATATCGAATACCTTACGCACCAGAGAAAATCCATTGCTGTGAACACCTGTGGACGCCATACCGATCAGAACGTCACCGGCTTCCAGCTCTTCCCCTGTAAGAAGATCTTTTTTATCGATCACGCCTACTGCGAATCCCGCAAGGTCATACTCATCCTCCTGCATAAGTCCCGGATGCTCGGCTGTTTCTCCGCCGATCAGAGCTGCTCCGGACTGTGCACAGCCTTCTGCCACACCGCCTACGATCTCTGCGATCTTTTCCGGATAATTCTTGCCGCATGCAATATAATCCAGGAAAAACAGAGGCTCTGCCCCTGCGCAGGCAATATCGTTGACGCACATTGCCACTGCATCGATTCCAATGGTGTCATGCTTGTCCATAACCATGGCAAGCTTTACCTTTGTTCCGCATCCGTCTGTTCCGGAAACAAGAGTAGGCTCCTCCATATCTTTAAATGCACTCATGGAAAACGCTCCTGAAAATCCGCCGATTCCGCCTAAAACCTCGGGTCTCATTGTTTTTGCAATGTGCTTTTTCATCAGCTCCACTGACTTATAGCCTGCTTCTATATCAACACCTGCGTTCTTGTAATCCATAATATCCTCCCAGTATTTACTTTTATTTTTTATTAATAATTCTGATAGCCTACTTCCTGCAGTCTTGCGTCCTTGGCTTCTACCTGCTCTTTCAGCTCCTGGCTGTATTCTTTCAATTTCGCAAGAAGCTCAGGATCTGAGGTTGCCAGAATTTTTGCTGCCAGAAGTCCTGCATTTGCGCCGCCATTGATGGCAACCGTGGCAACCGGGATTCCGGACGGCATCTGTACGATGGAATAAAGAGAGTCACGTCCTCCCAGAGAGGTAGTATGCATCGGAATACCGATTACCGGCATGGGGAAAATCGCCGCGCACATTCCCGGCAGATGAGCTGCCATTCCCGCACCTGCAATAATCACCTTAAATCCTCTTTCCTCTGCACTCTTTGCATAGTCAAAAAATACATCCGGTTCTCTGTGCGCGGAGATAATCTTCATCTCATACTCCACTCCCAGCTTGTCAAGAATTGCCGCTGCTTTGCTCATAACCGGCATGTCTGAATCGCTTCCCATTACAATTCCAACTTTTTTCATTGGTAGGCCTCCTTAATTTTCAATCTGTTCCAGGTTGATTCTACTAAGATTCTATTTTTGTGTCAATAAAATTCCATAAAAGAAATATTTTGGCAAACAAACTGTTTTTGTATATTTCGGAATTTCTTCCTTCCACATTCTCTTTATTTCTCAAAAGGGCGGTTCAGTTCCTCTGTACCAGGAAGTACAAAACGTCCTTTTTCAATAATGGAACGTCCTTCTCCCTCATCATCGATCACGCGGATACTTCCAAGCTCTTCGTAAGGATGGTAATATCTGTATGGCATCCATAGTACGCAAGGCTGATATCCTCTTTTCTGAGGCTGGATATTTCATTGTCTCTGGCAATGATCTCTCTCCCGTCCGGATTATATACTGCAATATCCTCAGCCCAGCTGTAACAGGTATCGCCCACTGCAAAATGAGGACCCATTTTTTCTGCGATCAGAATGGGCAGCTTGTCTGCGATCCCGTATTTTTCTGCAGCCACATAGGCTGTGGTATTTGTTCCGATGGCAAACTCTCCCATTGGAAGCTTCACATGATGGTGAAGGATATTATCCTCAATATAAGCGCGGTTTTCCCCTTCCGTCTCAAAGTTACTGCAGGAATAATCGATCACCTGACCGCAGTCAAATACAAGCTTCAGATCCTTAAACTGCAGTCCGTTCAGATACACTTTTTTTACATGGAGGACTCCGCCTGTGCCTGCCAGAACCGGAGAAGTAAACACCTCTCCTACCGGGATATTCACATCTGCCACACAGTTTTCAAAGTTTGTCTGTTTTTTGATATCCTCCAGTGTATGAAGATGAATGATAAGATCTGTTTCATTGCCGTTCTGTCCTTTGATCTCCACCCACTCGCAGGTATCCAGAGTTTCAATGATCGTCTGCTGGATTTTTTCATAAAGCTTATAGTCCAGTGTATTGATCTTTACGATCTCATCAAAAATCTCCGGGAAGTTTTCTCCGATCTCCGGCACCGGATAGGCGATAATGGTAAAGCTTCTCTCATCTCCTTTGATATAGCGGTTGACAATCTGACCGGATTCATTGTCAAGCTCCACCTGAAGCTTCTGCTGAGCTTCGCTTAAGCTCAGGGCTTCCGGCTTGGACACCGGCGAAAAAGGTTCCTCTCCAAAGGTTTCAATACATGCAGGACCGCCGTGGACTTCTGCCAGATCTCTATACTTGTCGTAAGCGTTCTGCATGGAGCGGAGTTTCCTTTTTACAAAGTCGCTGTCAAGGAACAGAGCGCAGTCCTGTCTGTGGTCATAATCATACTGAGGGTTGCGTTTCCGCCCATATATCCTACACGGGATGCCCCTCTTTTATTGATCACATGAGCCGCATGACGATAGATCACAGGCTCCAGTCCCATTTCACGGAACTGAAGGACTGCCGCCCGCACCATCGTTCAAATCCCAGATTATAGCGGATATTTACGGTTTTCTTTTTTGTAAGGTCTTTTCTTGTATTAATAAATCCGATGCGATATCCTTCTGTATAGGTACGCGCCATATCATCAATTTTTTCCTGAGAAAGACTGTTCAGGAAAAGAGCCACACCGGTCTCATTTCCGGATACGTATTCGCCATAGCGGTAAAGATACCTCAGATCCTCAAGATCTGACTCCATAATGATCTTTGTGGCAAAATCCAGCTCCGGATCAACGCCCTCTGCAATTCTCTGTTCCATCATATCCTGGCAGTAGTCATTTACATAAGAGCGTAGGATATCTTCTACTGTTTTGGGCGCAGGGAGTTCCTCTTCGCAGAAAGCAGAATGAATCTCCAGAAACAGCTCCGCGCACACAAGATAATCCCACCATTTTTTTCATATGCATAGACTATAGTGCCTCTCAGCTCCGCATACAAAAAGCAGAAGCTCTGTCCGTATTCCCCCAGCTTTTCTGCTGCATAAGCAGGATTTCCATAGGAGGTCTTATAGTTTTCCGGAAAAAGCTCTTCATACAAAGCCGTATTTTCCGCTTTCAGCTCTTCCAGAGAAAGCTCTTCCTGTTCTCTTTTCAGGATTTTTCCTGTTTTTCCCAGAAACTCTGCTGTTTTCTGAAAAAATTCTCCAAAGGGCTCTTTGATTTCCTTTTCTGTACAGATTTCTGCAATCCGTTCTTCAGCAAGGGCAAACCGTTCCATCAGTAATTCGTCCAAACTGTCATCTCCTTTCAAAAAATCTTCTCCATCTTTATTCATCAATCACATTTCCCAGACGGATATGCTTGTCTACCAGTTTCTTCATATACTCCCAGATTTCCCCGGAACCTTCTGAAGTATGCTGATTTCTTTTGTAAATCTGGCTTTTTTTCACGCCGTGCTCCGCCCAGCTTCTTCCTCCGGAAGCATCGTTCAGAAGAAGCGGCTGACAGTTATCAAGTACGTGGCAAACTTTGCTTCCGGTGTCTCGTATGCCTCAAACTCTTCCCAAAGCTGCCGGAACCGGCTTCTCTGATCCTCTGGAAGCAGTCCAAAAATCCTTTCCGCAGCCTTCCGCTCTCTGATCTCCTTGGTTGCCGCACCGGCCTCGTCATAGGCATAGGTATCTCCTGCGTCAATTTCCACAAGATCATGGATCAGCACCATGAATCACCTTTTCCACTTACCTCTTCATTGGAATATTCCTTCAGTAAGAACCGCCATAAGGCAAGGATGACCAGGAATCGTTCCGCATCATTTTTCTTTACGATTCCCGTCTGCAAGATATGTCTGCCGAAAAATATTTTTTACTTTGTCCACTTCTATAATAAACTGCATCTGTTTCTCTAAACGTTCCATTTTTTACACTCCCATTAAAAAAAAGCCCAGCCATCCCACCATAATGATCCCATTAAGAATAGAACCAACAACACTGGTACGATGCATACGCTTTTCCTCTGAAAAACTCAATAGTCCCAAAATGAACCCGTAGGCAGAAAGCATAGTTGCAAAAAGGCAAATACCTCCCACAATAAATCCATAAGCGCCGTCAAGTGCAAAAGCAGTCAGAACTGCTGCAAGAAACAAAATAAGGGAAGCAGCTGCCAACCCTACTGACAGCTTCCCCTTTTCTGCTTCTTTTGTTTTTACAAATGAATATCTATATCTTTTCGCCATAATGCCTTCTCCTCAGGTAATTACAGACTGCAAACAGCACATATCCTGCTGCCGCGCCTGCAGTATTTAAAATCAGATCATCCACATCAAAGCAGCCCACTCTTGTTACAAGCTGAATCGTTTCCACACACAGACTCAGACTGAACCCGGACAGAACGATCAGGAATCCGCTGCGGCATCTCCGGCTGATGACCGGCAGGATAAATCCCAGGGAATGAATCCGATCACATTCCCGAAAATATTCATAAAAAAAGCAGACAAGCCAACCTGTTCCCGGTACATCCAGAATCTCCGGATCTCCACAAAGGGTTTCAGGTTGTATCTGTATATGCGCTCCTCCTCCGCAATCCGTCCGTATCCCTCAGAAAAAAACAGAAAGTAGATCAGAAGCAGCACATACAGCACAAAAAGAACCATTCCTATCTGCCGGATTTTTTGTTTTGCCCTGTTACTCACAGCTCACCGTCAGATCAGAATATCTGACTTTCTCTTTAAAAGTCTCGCTCCGCTGATGATCATAAGGATACCGGCTGCGGCGCCTGTCACCAGGGTAACAATGCCTACCGCCAGACTGCAGGCCCCTGTTCTTGTCATTGTTTTATAAATCTTTTCGTTCACGGCGAACCTCCTATTTCACTCCATACTGACGATAATAGTCATCAATGGCTGCCTTCAGAGTATCATCGATGATCACCTGTCCATTTACCTCTTTGTTGTAAAGATACTCTGTCACCTCTGCATATCCACAATAGCCGCAGTGTCAAAGCCGTACAGATCCTTCACTTCATCAAGAGCGCATTTTTCTCCGCCCTTTCCTACTTCCATACGGTTCAGAGAAACCATAAGACCAACGATCTCCACATCTGCCGCTCCTTTTACCTTAGGCACAGTCTCCTCCATGGATTTTCCGGAAGTGGTTACGTCCTCGATCATAACAACTCTGTCTCCGTCCTTCAGAGTACTTCCAAGAAAGCTTCCTTTATCTGCGCCGTGGTCTTTTTCTTCTTTTCGGTCAGAGCAGTAGCGTACTTCTTTTCCATAAAGCTCGCTGTAGGCAATCGCTGTCACAACGCTTAACGGGATTCCTTTGTATGCAGGTCCGAATAATACGTCGAAATCGTCTCCATATTTGTCATGAATGGCTCTTGCATAGTATTCGCCCAGTTTCTTTAACTGAGATCCTGTTACATATCCCCCTGCATTCATAAAAAATGGGGATTTTCTTCCGCTTTTCAGTGTAAATTCACCGAATTTCAGAACCTTGCTGTCTACCATGAACTGAATAAATTCCTGTTTATACTGTTCCATATTTTTCAACCTCCGTATTTACGGGCAAGCCCTTTTCATTTTTTCCATAATATATCTGTTTTATTTTAGCATATCTGCTGTTTTTTTTCAATCAATGGATGAAAGGGGCGCCACAGTCTGTTTTTTATATTTTTTCATTATATAATAATAGTATGGGATCAGAGGAATCAGGGCAGCGATCCATGCTGCCGGATCTGCCATACAGATTCCTGCAAAGCTGGTTTTTCCTGCAACAAGAAGAACGATAGCAGTTCTGGCAACCAGTTCAAAAATTCCGCCAAGCATAGGAACCAGCCCATAACCCATTCCCTGAAGAGCATTTCGGAAAAGGAAAATTGTACAGAGGAACGGGTAAGCCCAGAATACAGTGCGGAAATAGGTTACCGAAACCTCTACCACCGCTGTCTCTGAAGGATCAATAAACAGATAGGTAAAATATCTGCCGCCAAAATACATTACAACCATCTCAATAGCAGCCCATATAAGAAGCATGATCCAGGAACATTTCACACCTGCCTGTACACGGTCCATGCGGCCTGCACCCCGGTTCTGTCCCACATAGGTCGCAATGGTTGCTCCTATGGAAACAGCTACCATGGTAATAATATTCTGAATCTTTCCTGCAGCAGAAAATCCCGCCATATAAACAGCGCCGTAAACATTCACTGCTCCCTGTACAATAATAGTTCCAATGGCTGTAATGGAAAACTGCAGGGCCATGGGAATACCCAGATTCAGAAGCTTGGCAAAGCTCCCCCTGCGAAGCGCAAAGTTTTTCTTTTCCAGATGAAGGATCGGATACTTCTTTATAATGTAAACCATGCAGCATACTGCTGAAACCGCCTGAGCGATAACTGTAGCATAAGCGCAGCCTTCCACACCCATTCCCAGGAACTTGATAAATACCACGTCCAGCACCACATTGATAGCTGCTGAAATGATCAGGAAATAAAGCGGAGATTTTGAATCTCCCAGTGCGCGCAGGAAAGCTGCCAGAGCATTATAGGCTGCGGTGACAATCAGTCCCGCATAGATGATCCCCATATACGCCTTTACATCTCCCATCAGCTCCTCCGGAGAATTCATCAGGCGAAGGATCGGCTCATTAAACGCAAGAAGCCCCACAGTCATCACTGCAGTGATCCCAAACATCAGGTACACAGACATTGCCACATAATGGCGCATATCATCGTATTTCTTTGCCCCGAACATCTGAGAAACAATAATGGCAAAACCGCTGCTCATTCCATTGAGCCATCCGGTTAACAAAAAACATCAGAGAACCGGTGCTTACCAATGGCTGCCAAGAGCATCTACGCCGATAAACTGACCGGCAACAATAGAGTCTGCAA
>ENA-OQAA01000874-OQAA01000874.1-human-gut-metagenome-genome-assembly--contig:-NODE-874-length-18266-cov-2.577871_pt1 | contig 18266 bp, 19 predicted proteins | sample MGYA00242489_ERZ504515 | MGnify/ENA primary metagenome ERZ504515 (study PRJEB26092, sample SAMD00036237) | human gut metagenome | host: Homo sapiens | study: EMG produced TPA metagenomics assembly of... | reverse complement strand
AGCCCACAGCATAGCGAGGACTTGCAGCGGAAAGCCCGACCCGAAGGGGAACGCCCAAACAACCGCCCGCAAAAACTGCTTTTGAGCATACCTTGAAAAAAGGAAGACCGAATATTCCGAAGTTTCGTCCTTATGGTATATATTTGTAATTGAACGGAAAAAATAGCTGCATATCAAGGCTTGAAGCGAAGATTACAGCGAAAAAGCAAATCACTACCTATTTTTGAAAAGAATTGCATTTATGGAAAAATACAAAGTAGATTATAGTGAGTTTTCTTATTTTAAAGGCATAACGATAGATTTTGATTCTTTAGAAGAAGGTCTTGATTATGCCCAAAGACATAATATCAAAGATGTTTTAGTCCGCTCTGAAAAGAATGATATAAAAAGAGTTGTAAACTTTGATTTTCTAAATGGGCGGGATTTTATACAAACATTTCATTGGATCGTTTCTCTTTCTAAAAGGTCGAACATTACTGGATTATATCATCTTTCAAAACTGAAAGATTTCCGTTGGGGAGTAGATAATAATTTTGACTTGGATTTATCTCTTTTTCCAGTATTAGAGAAAGTCAATATCAGTTATGATGCAAAAATCAGTGGTTGGGAAATGCTGCATCAATTAAATTGGCTTCAGCTAAGCAAAGTTAGGACAGACAACCTTTCATTTTTAGAAAAGACCATTAGTTTACAGTATTTGCGTATTATCGGAGGTTCATTTACTTCGATCGAAGGTTTGGAAAAGTGTGTCAATCTAAAAACTCTTTTTCTACAAAGGTGTACGGCTCTCACAAACCTAAAACCAACAATCGCAAGTTTGTATAATTTAGAGAGATTGAATTTAGAAGCATGCCGAAAAGTCAGTGTAGAAGAACTCAAAGGCATTGCTGTCAGATATATATCAGTAATTTGAAAAACATTGGGAGCAAAAATGAAAATACCCATCACAATCCTGCTTTTAGCAAGCCTGTTTGCCGCAAGTTGCGGAGAGCCGCCCATGCCACCGAGCGACGAGGAAATGATACGCCACTTCGCCACGCACGAGGCGGCGTTCCGTAAGGTGTACGAAATCATGGCAGAGAGTTCAGAAGGCAGTTTCCACTACCCGCCGCTTTCTCCGGAAGAGGTCATTATACTTGATTCAACAGAGCAAAGCGATACATCCCATGAAACGAATGACGAAGAAGACCTCCCGGTATATGGGCTGCTGAAGCCAGACCGAATACAGCTCGATTCCCTGTTGTCAGAGATTGGATGCGGTCTTGTCCTTGTTGACCGCAGGGAATGGGAAACGGCGGATTCGGTATATGTGAGCCTCGTTATGCCGTACTATTCCCACGGCATCGTGGATGCGGGAACGTCCAAGAGTTTCGTTTACGATCCCGGATTGGAAAGCCGCCGGAATATCCGTATCACCGAACACGGCGACCTGAACGAGATCTATCGCAGGACGTACAACGACACCACGCTGTACAAGCCCGTCAGGGAAGGCTGGTACATTGAGTTAGACCATTCACGATAACCTGTAAAGAGGGACGCATGAGGATATTCCAATACATGCGCCGATTCTTCCAGATGATGACAAGGATGCGTAAGGTCATCCATATCGTTTCTATGACCTGTCGGCATGAACAACGCAAGAACGGCTGGTTCCGGTGGAATCCTACAAACGGGAAACAGACCGGAATCTCTGGATACGCAGCATAGGAACCCGTCATTCCACACGGTACAGCATCGTTCTTTTTACAGCTGGATGATGGTATTGCAGCCGCCCTTTGGACTTCCCGATCTGAATGACATTCCGGGGACACCAGTGTACGCAAGCATGGCAAGCCTCGCAACCGGTTCCCCACCGGGGCACTCCGTTTTTCAGCGTAATATTGTTCACGGGACATACACGTTCGCAGACACCACATCCCATACAACCATTTTCCAAGGAGAAGTTCAAGTGCGAGCGACTGAAAAAGGCATTGAACAGCCCTTTGTGCAACAGATCCGACAACCTGCAATACGGGAAAGGCTTTTTCCGTTTGCCTTTTTTCAAGTCGTCGATTATTCGTGAAGTGTAAAGCTCCGCCCGTTCCAGTATCTTCGTCCTCCTTACTGAAGATACCTCGTATTCCTTCAGGCAGTTCCCTACGGTGGGCAGGTTGTAGCCATAGTCCAGACGCACGCCTTTGCCGGACATGATTTTGTCCACAACGGACACCGCACAGCCTTGTACGTGTAATATGTGCCTATGGAGAAATAGTACACGCCTTTCCTGAACGGATAACTTTCCAAGAACCGGCGGACAATGCCGGGCAGTCCGCCCATATATACGGGGAATATAAAACCTACGATTCGGGAGTCCGATGCGGTGATTCCAGCTGACGGTGTCATTCTGAACAGCCCGGCTCCTCCAAAAGCCGCCGCAATATCCTGCGACAATTTCAGGCTGTTGCCTGTGGCGGAGAAATAATAGATGGATATTTCTTTGTCGTTTGCCGTTTTGCTTTTATAGTCCATAACATTTATTTTTGCGACAGCAAAGTTAATAGGTCTCTTTAAAAAAAAGAAGAACTGTCTTGGTTATCAGTAACTTACATTTAGGTTAGTTTTCCTGTATATCAATTTGTTGGATAAAAGAAAAATGAGAAAAAAGTTAGATTACGATTATTGTTCTGCTTCCCCTATACTGGAATGGCTGGGTGACAAATGGGCTTTAGTTGTCTTATTGAAGCTACATGAGAATGAAGTAATACGTTTCAATGAACTATACAAAACAATCCCCTCTATATCGGAAAAGATGCTATCTACTGTTTTGCGGTCATTGGTAACGGACGGATTGGTAAATAGAAAAATATATCCCACAGTTCCACCCAAAGTGGAATATTATGTATCTGAATTTGGAGAAACTTTAATCCCTTATTTAGAGCAGTTGAAACAATGGGGGCAAGAAAATTTTGAAACGATAATGGAAAATAGACGGAAAAATAAGTATTGAAATTTAGTGCAAGGTACAAGTATATATTTATATATAGCTTGCACCTTGTAATAACCTTAGAATGTTTATTTTTCAACGATTTGCATAATCCAAAAATAATGCGGACATCTGAACCCAAGATGTTGGCAGACAGACACCGGACAACAGCAGACAGCTTTTAAGGACTAAAAGCGTGACGGATGCAAAGCCAAAATTTCAGAAAGTGCTGATATTTAGGAATAAATAACGCTTAATTTATAATCCAAGCGGCACGATGCCTGTTCTCCTGAATCGCCCGGATACAGCTGTCGGAATCGAGCCTGTACATGAAGCCCGCCAAGTTCCCGCTCTCGTACAAGCCCATGCCGATGGTCAGGCGGCTGTTGAAGTCGGTCTGGCTGACGATGTACCAGCCGCACCGGGCGAAATGCTCCTCGTAGCCGGAACGGGTCTCCAGCAGGAAATAGAACTTGCCGTCGTCCTCGAAACGGATGACGTACTCGCAACGCAGGCGGCGTGCGATCTTGCCCAAGATGCGGCTCTCCTCCTCGATGACCGCAGGAGTGGCAAGGAAGGTGTATTGAGCGATAAAGACAGCCTCTTCCATAGTGATGATGTTTGGTCGGTTACAAATATGCGAAATGTCCGGCACACGGCAAGCGGAAAGGGCGGGAAATATGCGGAAGGGCGTGCGGATATGTAGAGCTTCTCCCTGCTTTTCACCGCCCGGAACGTGACAAGGCTACAAACGTGAAGCAAAACGAGGACAAGCGGTACGGTTTTGATACACGGACATATACAGACCGGTATATTTGCAGGGAAGTATAACCATAAAAACGTATCGGGACAATGGAAATAGTAAGCATCGAGAGAAAGACCTTCGAGGAGATGAAGGAACGGTTCGGCAGCTTCTCGCAGCACGTGAGGGAGCTTTGCGCCCGCTACCGCCCGCCCGAAAAGATGAACTGGATGGACGGGGCGGACGTGTGCGAGAAACTGGGCATCAGCAAGCGGACATTGCAGACCTACCGTGACCGGGGGCTGCTGCCGTACAGCCAGATCAACCACAAGATTTACTACCGGACGGAGGACGTGGAGGCGTTCGTGGAAGCATGAGCCGGGAAATGACGGAGGACGAGTGAGATGGAAGTGATCACAAGGGACACGGAGGAGGTACGGGCGTACTTCGAGGCGTTGGAAGAGGGCATGAGGTACCTCGACACGGTAACGGCGCACTTCCGCCCGGCGATGAACGGCGAGGTCTATCTCACGGGCGAGGACGTGTGCAGCTGCTGCACATCACGCCGAGGACGTTGCAGGACTACCGCACGCAACGGCTGATCCCGTACATATCGCTGCCGGGCAAGACGCTCTACCGCCAGTCGGATCTGCTGCGTATGCTGGAGGAGAACTACGTGGACATGCGCCCAAAGCGCAAACGGGGGAAAAGTCCAACATAAACGCACGGGGGTGTGCATCGGGAAATGCAGCGAAAGCAGGGACACCGCATCGGAAGTTCCTGCCTTTGCCGCATTCTGCACCGGGGGAAGGCGTCAAGCCGTTTCCCGGAGGGAGCGGCGCACCCGCTTTCCGTCCTGTCTCCTGTCCTTCTTCTCCAGCACGCTCCGCTGCATGGCGGCGAGGTTGCCGGAGATCGCCCGGAAATCGGAGCTTACCATCCTGTTGGTCACCTCGGCGTAGATCTGGGTCGTGGAAATGTGCTTGTGCCCGAGTATCTTGGAGAGCGCCTCGATGGTGCCGCCGTTGCAGAGATAGACGGTCGTGGCGAAGGTGTGGCGGCTTAGGTGGAAGCCGATCTCCTTGTGGATGCCGCAGGCTTTGGCTATCTGTTTGAGATGCCTGTTGCACACGCTGTTGCTGGGCATGGGAAAGACAAGGTCGCCTCCGGCAAGCCTCTGTAACGTTCTATCAGCTCCTTGGCAATCTCCATGAGGGGGACGTTGCTCGACACACGGGTCTTGGTGCGCCGGGTGATGATCCATTCCTCGCCGTCGAAGTCCATGCGCTGTATCTTGTCATGGGTGAGCGTCTTTATGTCAATGTAGCTAAGCCCGGTGAAACACCCGAAGAGGAACATGTCCCGCACGAGGCTGGTCTGTTTCTTGACGAACACGGCGTTAGCCAAGGTGCGCAGCTCCTCTTCCGTGAGATAGCCCCGGTCGGTCTCCTGCATCTCAAGGCTGTACTCGCCGAAGGGGTCGGTGCGGACGATGCCCCGCCGCCACGCCTTGTCGGTCAGGCTGAGCAGGGGCATGGTGTATATCCAGAGGGTGTTGGCGCTCAATCCCTTCTCCACCCGCAGGTACTTGTCGAAATCGGCGATGATCTCCTTGGTCAGCTCCTTGTAAGCCATGTCGGTGCGCTTCTTCTTCTCCCAAAGGAAGGTCTTGAAATGGTTGTAAACAGCCAGATACTTGTTGTAGGTGGACTTGGCTCGCTGCCCTTTCTCCACCATCGCCCCGAACTCCCGATTCATGTTCCCGAAGTCTTTGAGGATGCAGTTCTCCATCACGCCGACACCGAGGAAGGCGTTGCGCAGCTTCTCGGCTGTGACGAAATCCTCTTCCCGGAGGATGCGGTGGTAGTGGTTGGTGAGCCGGGCGGAGACCTCCTTCAGTTGCCCGTTTATCTCGTTTGCCTCTGCGGACTTGCCTTTCGCCTTGCCGTTCTCCCAAAGGTCGGGAGTGACGAACAGCTTGGTTCCCACTGCCTTGTCATCTCCGTCAACGGAGATTTTCACCATGATGGGGGCTTTCCCGTCCCGGTTTCTCACTGCGGATCTCTTGATGTAGAACGAGGTCGCAAACGTACTTCTCTTTGTTTCCATAACTCTAAAATTTTCGTTTCTAAAGGTAGTTACTTATTTCTTACCAAGAGCTATGCAAAACAAGGCAAAGCGATGAAACAGAACTTGTTATGCCGTATATATCCCGTTTCGGAACCGGTAGCTGTTTAGTAGCCGAACTTTGTCCGAAAGGGGTGTTTTCAGGCTTTTTATGCCGAAGTCCGTTTCCACCCGCTCTGCATACAAGATGCTGACCTGCATTTATTTATGTAGAACTTTGCTTTTCTTTGCGCCTTATGCCGATTTTTCAAATAAAAAGTATAGTGCTTTTATTGCGCCTTTTTAGGCCTTCCACGATGTCCCATATTTCGTTTTTGTGGGCTCGAGGATGATCCTTTATCCTCACTTTTACGAGGCCGTCCTCTGCCTCTTTTATTCATACCGTATTTTTCCGGCTCATACAAGGGCACTTCACCGAATTCCGGGCTGACCGGTATCTTATAAACCTCTTTTTCCAAGAAATCCTCTATGCGCTTGAATTGTGCTTGTTCGTCGATCGATACGAAAGTAATCGCCAATCCTTCGCCGTTCGTACCCCGTGCCGTACGTCCGATTCGGTGTACGTAATCCTCCGGATCATGCGGGATATCGAAGTTCACGACCAACTTGATGTCATTGATATCAATTCCACGTGCTACGACATCCGTAGCCACAAGGATATCGATATGTCCGCTCTTGAATTCTTTCATGACCTCCTCCTTTGGGATTGCTCTAGATCCGAGTGCATGGCGGCTACATTGAACTTTAATCTTTTTAAGGTAGACGCTAATTCTTTCACCTTCATTTTAGAAGAGGAGAAGATAATTACTCGTTGAGGGCGGCTTTGAGTGAAGAGATCTTGTAGAATCTTGAGCTTTTGTGGATCGTAGCAGATATATGCGGTTTGCATGATAGATTCGGGTGGGCGTGAGATAGCGATCTTGACTTCTTCCGGATCTTTTAGGATGGTTTTAGCCAACGTCCGGATCTTAGGCGGCATGGTAGCCGAGAACATGATCGTCTGGCAGTAGGGGGGCAGCTGTTTATGAACCTGCATGATGTCGTCATAAAAACCCATATCCAGCATGCGGTCCGCCTCGTCTAAGACGAAGAACGACACTTTAGACAAATCTACAGTACCTAACTTAATATGGGACAATAAACGTCCCGGGGTAGCGATCACGATATCCGCACCCATCTCTAAACCTCTCTTTTGTTGTTCCCAAGCGATTCCGTCGGTACCTCCATACACGGCTACTGCGGATACGGAAGGTATAAAATAAGTGAATCCTTGAATTTGTTGGTCTATTTGTTGAGCCAATTCCCGGGTCGGTGCCATAATGACCGCATTCACCGCGTCTGTCGGATGACAACCTTTGCTTAGTTCATTAATAACTGGCAAAACATACGCCGCCGTTTTACCGGTTCCGGTCTGTGCGCAAGCGATGATGTCTTTACCTTCTAAAATGACAGGAATCGTTAACTCTTGGACTGGAGTCGTTTCGTCAAAATTCATGTCATAAAGCCCGTCTAATACGGCATCTTCCAAATCTAATTCATCAAATCTCATCTTTTTACATTCAAATTCCCGGTAAAGATAAAGATTATTTAGAAATATTATGCAATAGGTAGGTTTCTCTTTGGTGATAAATAGAAAAATAAATACCTTTATCCCCGAGTTATACCCCAAAAACGAAAGAATTAATATGAATAGTCTAGAAAGCGGAAGTAACGTTCAGTCTGGATTAGAGATGATCATGGAGAAGAGTCCCGATACGATTGTATTAGTAGATCGAAATCTTACTCTTGTCAAGGTTATTTCTGCAAAAGACGATTATTATCATTATTTAGCGAATAACTGTATCGGAAAGCAACCTCAAGCGTTGTTCCCGGACGGGAAGAACTACGATCAATATGAGATCTATAGAGCTGCGGTTAAACGTGTTTTCGAGGAGCAAGTGAAAGTGGATTTCTCTTTTGAGGTCTCTTTTGAAGGAAAGAACTATTATTATCTATCGCAAGCAAGCCTTTTTTAATGAGGAGCTTGTAATCGTTTATACACGCGATGTATCTTCTCTGAAAACAGAAAACAATCTACAAGAACTGATCAATACGATATTAGATCGGTTACCGTTGGGGGTTTTCGTGAAAGATGGGGATAACCATTTTAATTACCTGTATTGGAATCATTTTATGGAGGAAATAACGGGTATTGAAACCCGGGAGATCGAGGGACATGATGATTTCGAGGTGAATTATAATGCCTTGATGACCGCCGAGGAGCGTCTGGAAACCGATATGAACGTGATCAAGACAGGACTGACCGCTAGATTCAAGGGCAAGGTAAAATCGGCCTCCGGCGATTACCGGGATATAGAGATCGCTAAATATCCTATTTCCCTAAATAATGGCAAGCCGCTTGTCTTGGCTTTATGGAGAGATATAACTTCCGAGTTGGCTACGGAGAATACTTTGAGAAGAACCCGGATCTTGACGAAAATGGCATTGCGGATAAGTGATATACGTACATGCTCGATCTTCATCGATCCGGACAGTACCCATAATTTCAAGGATTCCGTTGTGACCTTGAACGATTGGAATACCATGTCGGAAGATATGATAGAGGTGTCATGGGGGCAGTTTATCAGCCGGGCGCATCCGGATGATCAAGAACATTATCATAATATGTTTACCCGTCTTTGCCGAGGGGAAATCTCTGAGGCAAGGATCGAGGCACGTATGCTATTTCCCGGCAAGAAGGAATATGTTTGGAGAGAGGTATTCGCTACCGTGTATGAACGGGACGAGAAAGGAAGACCTTCGGTTATCCTTGGATGTTCAACGAATATTCAGGAACGGAAGAATCAAGAATTAAGCCTTGAGGAGGCGAAGGTGAAGGCCGAGGCCGCTGATAAGATGAAATCGAAATATCTGGCGGATATGAGCCATGAGATCCGGACTCCTTTGAATGCGATTACCGGCTTCTCTGAATTGATGGCTTTTGCTGATACGGATGAGGAACGTATGTCGTACTACGATGTGATCAAGATGAATAACCAATTGTTGATGCAATTGATCAATGACATCTTGGATATCTCGAAGATTGAGCGGATGCGATAAAGATCACATATGAGCAATTAGATGTTAGTGAATTGATGGATACGATTTATGCTTCCGCCAAGTTACGGGTCCCGGGAGGAGTCAAGTTAGTTTTAGAGAAAGGGGCTGACCACCATATGTTCGGTACGGATAGCATGCGTCTGTTGCAGTTGATTAATAATTTGGTGAACAACGCTATCAAGAACACGAAAGAAGGTAGCATCACGATGGGATATACCATTCAACCGGATAATCAATTACGTTTTTACGTAAGGGATACGGGAATCGGTATCGATAAGGACAAATTGAAAGATGTCTTCGGTCGTTTCGTGAAAATAAACGACTATATGGAAGGTATCGGATTAGGACTGGCTATCTGCAAAGGATTAGTTGTTAAGATGGGAGGTTCGATACATGTTACTTCTGAATTAGGGGTAGGTTCAGAGTTCTCCTTTATTTTGCCGTCTCACGAATAGCGCTATTTGTAATAGCGCTTATAAATTTGGTCGTATAATCCACTGTTCTTGATTTGCTGGAGCCAACTATTTAGGCTATCCAGTAGGACAGGGGAGTCTTTACGGACCGCCCACGATTGCAATTGGGTAAAACTGACATCCGTTAGGATATCGACTTCCGGCAGGTTTTTCTGGGTCATGCGAGCGATTTGTTGGTCGCATACGGCATAATCGATATCGCTTTTGGCTACCATGATCATAAGCTGCTCGGTAGAATATAACTCATCTTCCACCACGTAGATCGTATCGCCTATCTCGTGTCCCAGATTTTGCAGACGCAATAAGGCCGGGGAATCTTTCGGTATGTATAAAGTCTTTTGGGCTAAATCCAATTGGTTACGGATAGGGGCTTGTCCGTTGTTCGCCTCTGCCGTACGTTGTACCAAGACTTGCTTGTTGAGAACGATCGGTTCGGTGAACAGGTAGTTTTCCCGCATCTCGGAGGTGATGGGTATGTTTCTTGCGATTACGTCGCATTTGTTGTCCGATAATTCCTCGAAACTTTTCGCTAAACTCATTTCCAAATGCGTCTGAACCTCCAATCCGGATAATTTAGCGATCGCTTGGCTAAGCTCGTATTGAAAACCTTGCACTGTATCGCCTGATACGAAATACCCGGATTGATTGTATTCGGTTATCATCCGGAGAATTCCTTCTTCCTTGATTTCCGGATAATCACGAGGTCCGATCTCTTGGGGACGTTGGTTAAGTCTCCAAAGCTGTACCATTGTCACTACAGCGACAATCAGTAGAAAAGCGTATAGGATAAGCAACTTCTTAGATCTCATGGCAATCGATTAATTATTGAAAGTCACGGAGATACCCATTTTCAAGACCATCGGGTCCAACGGATAATGCGCAAGAGAGAAGTAATTCGGGTCAACGAACTTAGAGCCTAGATTGTATGCCATGATGAAGAAGCGAGCTTGCTTCAAATGGAAATTCGCATAAGCGTTGATTAACGGATAATTGCCAACCTTCACCTTCGTATCGCCTTCCTGTACTTGGAATTGCTGGGTAGCCGGCTCGTAATAAGGAGCGTAATAAGCGGTGTTGTAGTATACGTTCGCACCAATCTGTACGGTTAATACTTTCGCCAACTTAAACGCTAGATATATATTCGAGTATACGCTGATATCCGGCAACGGAAGTTGAGACTTCTCGCTAGAAGCTGGTAGGCTACCTCATTTTCCCATCCGAACGCACGGTACATGATATCTTGCTTGATACGGGCTGAGACAACTTGGATGTTCTTACTGCTTTGCTCCGGCAAACCTTTGCCGTTGAAGAATACATAATTCTGGATACTTTCCACTCCTCCGGATAACTGGGTACGGGTGGATTCCAAGTTGATTTTCGCTCCGGCGTAAATCCTTTGCACATTTTTTCAATGATAGATCCCACCAATAGTAACGCCCATGATGGTGACGTTGGTAAAACGCCGGGGTGATATTCTTGATATATCCTTCCGCCTTGATGGTAGCGTCTTTCTTGAAAAGCTTGAATTTGGTCTGTAAGTCTCCGCTCACTCGAACCTCTCCGGCGTCACTTCCCGCAAGTCCTAATTCTCCACGGACATTGTAGGTAAGAAGGCTACCACGGCGTTTGGATAATTCGCCTCCGATGTAGGTCGTAAACTCATCATATACCTCGGAAGTAGGGAAATTTAATGTACTCGGCTCAGAGCTTCCACGACCATCCGGACCGTAATCCAGTCCGGGAACTTGGGATGCCAATCTAAACCGGCGTTTCTCGAAAGTAACGAAGGCGGTCAGCCCAAACTTAGCCCAATCTTGGAAACCTTCCCGCAAGGCCAACGCAAAAGTATTCTTTAAATTCCAGGAGGAAGTCTGGTCATTCAAAGATGCGTCCATACCATAAAGATGAGTGTAGCAGGTATCGATCCCGGCATCATTAGAGATAAAGCGTCTGCGGTTATCTTCGTAATCGATGGTATGGATGATACTGGAAACCGGAATGAATACCTCTTTTACGTTCCCTTCCTCATCGGTTTCTTCCAATTCTTTGGTAAAACCGAGATTGTATCTCTGTGTCAGGAAATATTGTTTTCCACGGACACGGTTCCATGTGTCCGTGTAACGGACAGGGTATGATTTACTATCGATATTTCTTTGATTCTCGGCCAAGTCATCGGGATTCGTGATATACTGGTCATTTGTAAGTCCACCGTTCTCGTAGTTTACGAAATTGAAATTACTTAAATAAGCGTTTAACTCGTAACGGTCGGTGATATAACTTCCGAAAAAACGATAACTTAATAATTTATTACCGTTGGAGTTATAATATCCGCGGCTATAGATATAATCCATCTCGCCACCGACATTGATCTTCTTGCCAAAGTTCATGGTCAGTACCCCTTTCAGTCGGTCCATCTTATTCTGGCTAGCTCCTCCTGTCGTATAAGTCACTTGGGTATAGGGTACTTTGGTATCATAGAAATAAGCGTTTGTCGGGGTCGTGATATAATAATCATAGGCATCGGCGAAGATGAAATCACGTTCCTCCTTACGTTCGTTAAAAATACGGGTTTGCGCCGGCATCCCACATTCGCCAGATAACCTACGGCCAATGAGTTCGCTTCCACCAACGTACTATTCCCGAAATTTAATCGATTGGTATCCATAGGAGCGATATAACGTTCTCCCAAAAGAGGCGTGAGCCGATAACCGATGATTCGTTTTGATTTCAGCGCCGCGCTATCTGTTTGCAGCAAGCTATCCGGTATTTCCTTGTTTGAGGATGATAAATTAGATAACGAGAATCCACCTCGTCCTCCCCGGCTCCCGGAACGTCCTTGCGCATGCGCGGAAGCCGCCGTTCCTATCAGAAAAAGTAATATGTATAGATAATACTTCATGGGTTGCAAAGATATAACAAAAAATAATGTGCCAATTATAAAATATGCCAATATGCCAATCAGAAAACTTAATTGGCATATCGGCACATCAATGAATGAGCTTCTTATATTTTCTGTATAATCTCCATTCCTTTCTTAATGCTGTCTCGTTCATCGGCAACAAATGATGGTGACGCTCGGGCAAGGATTTCTTTAATCCTAGCATGACGTTCTCCAATTGAACCATCGGGGCGATTTTAAGCAACCCACCTAAGATCAACATATTGAATGCCTTCTCGTTCTTCATCTCGGTAGCGGCGTCCATGGCATCTACCCGATATACGTTAATATCCGTACGCTTTGCGGGCGTATGGATGCCATAACCATCGTAAATCAAAATACCGCCCGGTTTCACCTTGTTCTCGAACTTATCCATGGAAGGTTGGTTCAAGATAATAGCGATATCATATTCATTCAATACGGGTGAGCTGATACGCTCGTCGCTCAAGATAACGGTTACGTTGGCCGTACCGCCACGTTGCTCAGGTCCGTATGAAGGCATCCAGCTAACCTCCTTGCCTTCCATCAAACCGGAATAGGCCAAGATCTTACCCATAGACAATACACCTTGTCCACCGAAGCCTGCTATAATTATTTCTTGTTTCATTGTCGTTTACCGTATTACTTATTCAACATTCTTTAAGTCGCCCAGCGGTAGAAGGGGAACATGTTCGCTTCCATCCATTTATTGGCTTTTTCCGGAGTCATCTTCCAGCCGGATGAGCAAGTGGAGACGAACTCTACCACAGAAGTACCCTTACCGGCCATAGCGTTCTCGAAAGCCTTACGAAGCATCTTCTTCGCTTTCCGTACGGCTGCGGCTGTCTGTACGCTTTGGCGTGTTACCAAGCAAGTTCCTTCCAATTGGGCTAATAAATCACCGATCTTCAGCGGGTAACCGTTCAAGGCGATGTTGCGTCCGTAAGGACAGGTAGCTGTGGGCATGCCTTCCAGTGTAGTCGGAGCCATCTGTCCGCCGGTCATACCATAGATCGCGTTATTTACGAATACGATCACGATATTCTCGCCACGGTTGGCTGCATGAATCGTCTCGGCCGTACCGATAGCCGCCAAGTCACCATCTCCTTGATACGTGAATACCATCTTCTCCGGATTCAAGCGTTTAACGGCAGAAGCGATGGCTGGCGCACGTCCGTGGGCTGCCTCGATCCAATCGATATCCAAGTAGTTATATGCGAATACGGCACATCCCACGGGGGAGATACCGATTGTCTTATCTTCCAGACCCATATCGGCTATAACCTCGGCGATTAGCTTATGTATCACACCGTGGCTGCAACCGGGGCAGTAGTGCATGGGATTTTCATTCATCAATCTGGGCTTTTCATACACCAGATTTTCCGGTTTAATTATATCGTTGAGTTCCATAATCTTTAATTATTAATGTATATATCTTAGGACATATTGCACCAGCCGCAATACGATCGCCGCTCCACCGCAATACAAGAATACGGTCTTATCGCTAACAGCGAAGTAACATACCACGGCAGCTATGGCCAGTAGCATAAAAACCAGCGTCAATATCTCGTCAGCTTTACTTCCTCGTGTCATACGGATCAGAATAATTTTTCCTTCAGCGCGTTCAATACCTCATCCGGGGTGAATACGATTCCACCAATCGGCCAAAGTGCTCTACCTTCACCTTACCATTACGGCTAGGCGAACGTCCTCTACCATCTGTCCGGCGTTCAACTCAACCGATAACATACCTTTTACCTTATCCGCATAAGTGGCGATCACTTTTGTCGGGAACGGCCATAACGTGATCGGGCGTAACAAGCCAAGCTTGATACCTTCCGCACGGGCGATCTCAACTACCTTCTGGCAAATACGGGCGGAAGAACCGAACGCAATCAATAGATAATCAGCGTCCTCACATTGGAACTCCTCGTAACGAACCTCGTTTTCCTCGATCTTGCGATATTTCGCTTGGAAACGGATATTGTTCTCTTCCATCTTCGCCGGGTCTAGCTCCAAGGAAGTGATGACGTTACCTTTGCGTCCGCCCTTCTTTCCTTGTACGGCCCAAGGACATTGAGCGATAATCTCTTCCTCGGTACGACGGGTATGATAGGGAGGCATAACCACTTTCTCCATCATCTGTCCGATGATACCGTCCGCCAAGATAATAGCGGGGTTATTGTATTTGAAAGCCAGATCAAAACCAAGGCCTACGAAATCGGCCATCTCTTGTACGGAAGAGGGTGCCAAGGTAATCAAACGGTAATCGCCATGGCCACCGCCTTTCACGGTCTGGAAATAATCAGCCTGACTCGGCTGGATCGTTCCTAATCCGGGACCGCCACGCATAACGTTCACGATCAGACAAGGAAGCTCCGCTCCCGCGATATAAGAAATACCTTCTTGTTTCAAGCTCACGCCCGGACTGGAAGAAGAGGTCATCACTTTCTTTCCAGTGCCAGCTCCGCCGTATACCATATTAATAGCGGCTACCTCGCTCTCCGCTTGTAAGACTACCATGCCGGTCTTTTCCCACGGCATCTCTGCCATAAGGGTTTCCAATATCTCCGACTGTGGAGTGATCGGATAGCCGAAGTAACCGTCCACGCCATAGCGGATAGCCGCATGGGCGATGGCCTCGTTACCCTTCATTAATTTTATATCTTCTGCCATATCTTGATATAACTTTATATTTTTACTTTGTAGATCGTTAGACAACCGTCCGGACAAACTAACCCGCAACTAGCGCAACCGATGCATGCGTCCGGGTTCTTCATGTACACATAGTGATACCCCTTGTTGTTTACTTCTCGTGGGTGCAACTCCAGTACATCCGACGGGCAGGCTACTACGCAAAGGTTACATCCCTTGCAGCGCTCTGTGTTTACAACAACAGCTCCTTTTATTTTCGCCATAATACTTGTTTATTTAAAGTCTAAATGTAACACATTTCTATTGAGGCATCAAAGTTAGTAAAAAATTACTCGTTGCCAAGATTATAACGTTTCATTTTGTTGAATAGCGTCTTTCTACTGATATTTAAAGCCTCGGCGGTCAGGGTACGGTTATAGTTATGCTTTTGCAGCGCGGACAGGATGCGGGCCTTCTCCGCCAAGGAGTTCGTATCACGGAGCGAGGTGTCTTCTTCCGCTTCCTGAGGAGCTGTCAGTCGCTCCATCTGGTAGCTTTTGATACGGGCGGGCAGATGTCCGGGATGGATTTGCCGGTCTACGCAGAGTATCATGGCGCTTTGTACGGCGTTCTCTAAATCCCGTACGTTACCGGGCCAGTCGTAGGCGCATAACTGATCCATAGCCTCGGGCGTGATGCTCTCGATCGAGAGATTGAGCAAGGAATTATGTTTGCGAAGGAAAAATGCGGCCAGCAACGGGATGTCCTCTTTCCGTTCCCTAAGGGGTGGAAGCTGTATGGTGAAGACATTCAGCCGATAGAGCAGGTCCAGACGGAATTTACCCAGTCTTACTTCTTCTTCCAAGTTCCGGTTCGTAGCCGCCACGATCCGGACATTGACGGGGATCGCTTTCTTGCCTCCGATGCGGGTAATCTTACGTTCTTCTAATACACGCAGTAATTTTACTTGGGCGTCTAGCGGGAGCTCGCCGATCTCGTCTAGGAACAGGGTACCGCCATTTGCCCGCTCGAACGTGCCGGCTTGTGTTTCCTTGGCATCGGTAAAGGCGCCTTTCTCATGCCCGAAAAGCTCGCTCTCCATCAAGGTGAGCGGGATCGCCCCACAGTTGATCGCCACGAAAGGCTGGCTCACGCGTTTACTCCGGTCGTGTATCGCCCAGGCGATCAGTTCCTTTCCGGTTCCACTCTCTCCGTGGATCAAGACGGTAGCGTCGGTTTCCGCCACCCGTTCCACTTGGAGCATGACCTGCCTCAGTCCGCTTTTCTCGCCGATGATACCGGTGTTCATATCTCCTAACTTGTTTTTCAAGTACTTGATCTCGCCTTTCATCCGGCAATGCTCTACGGCACGGCTTACGGTAAGGAGCAACTTATCGTTGTCAAAAGGCTTCTCAATAAAATCGTAAGCGCCTTTCTTTACGGCATCTACCGCCAAGGAGACGGAACCGAAAGCGGTTATGAACACGACGACTTGGTTCGGGCATAGCCGTTTGATCTTCTCCAATGCCTCCACGCCGGTAAGCACCGGCATTTGCTGGTCTAGCAAGATCACGTCGGGACGGAAGGAGAGGAGGGCGTCTACGGCCTCTTGTCCGTTCGCGGCGGTTTGTACCTCGTATCCGTCTTCTTTCAAGAGCAGGGCGATCATCGCACGGATGCGCGGCTCGTCGTCGGCTACTACTATTTTTGCTTTCATACTATATATTGCGGTAACTTGATGGTGAAACATGTGCCTTTGCCGGGAGTACTGTGTACCTCGATCTCGCCCTCGTGGCGGTTGATGATACCGTAACAGATGGCGAGTCCTAAACCAGTCCCCTCGTCTTTGGTGGTGAAGAAGGGATTGAAGATGTGATCCAGATCTTTCTCGCCGATGCCTTTTCCGCTGTCCTCGAAGGAGAGGAGCAGGTAATGGGAATGATCGTCAATGGATGCTCCCTTCTCTATACTAATTATTAATGTACGTGAGCGTTCCGGGGGATTCTGGCTCATCGCCTCCACTGCGTTGAGGATGATGTTGAGAAATACTTGTTTGAGTTGCTCGGCATCCGCTTGCAAGGCGGTATTCTCATGGAAATATTCAAATTCCACCTCGACCTGTTGCTTCTTCAGCGTATTATGGACGAGTAGCAATGTCTGGTTGATCAATTGCTCCAGATTGACTTCCGATGAATTCAAGGCGGATGGACGGGCGAAAGAGAGCAGGCCTTGCACGATCTTGTTGATACGCTCCACCTCGGAGATGAGTTCCGTGGCCATCTCCGATTTCACGGGATCGGCCGAGAAATCCTTGCTTAAGTATTGGATCGTGCTACGAATGGCGGTCAGCGGGTTACGGATCTCGTGGGCGGCTCCGGCGGCCAGTTCCCCTAAGTGGCGAGCCGGTCGGTCCGGTACATCTTCTTGATTCGTTCGGATTGGATCTCATAAAGGGAGGCATGTTCGATGGCGAATGCCGCTTGGTTGAACAAGAGGGAGAGAAGCCCCAGCTCATTCTCGGTAAAACCGGTGCGATCTGTCTTCTTTCCCAGCATAATCACGCCGCTCACCTTATTCATCACTTTGAGCGGGTAAATGAGTTCCGCTTGGAGTTGCTCCAGCTTCTCCCGCTCCTCGGCCGTGAAGTAATCCGCTATATCGGGATTTTGGGAGAGCAGAAGCGAGCGTTCGTTCACGAATAGCCAACTGATCAGTTTATCTTTTCCATTGAAAGAGAGGGAAGAGGATAACGGGCTGTCTTGCGGTTTATACTTTCCCGTATTCTCATCTAATAGAAAAAGATGAATGATCTCTACAGGGCATATCTGTCTGATCTTGGAGATAAAATTATTGATCAGTAGGGACTTATCTGCGATAAGCATCAAGGAACGGTTGAACTCGGAAAGCATCTTGCTGAGTTCGGGCTGCGGTGTATTTGTGTGTGTCGTTTGAATAAGGATAACATGCTTCTCGGATATTAGGATGGGCAAATGTACTCTTTTTGAGTAAGAATTTACCCGTTTTGAGTAAGGATATTACCCGTTACCCAAAGATGGAATATTCGCTGTTTGTGTATAATATTGTTTGTTAGTGAGTTATATGCTTTGGCACGGCGTTTGTATTCTATAGGGTAAAGAGGGATGATCTCTGGTATATTTGGGTAAAAGTTTACCGATACCCATTTAGTTTGTCTTATGCTGATATAGGTAGACACATTCAATAACAATAAAATGTGTAATTATTATGCGCAAAAAACATGAGCATTACAGCGAAGAAGAGAAATTGCATCTTCTTCATTCTTATTATCAATCC
>ENA-OQAA01000873-OQAA01000873.1-human-gut-metagenome-genome-assembly--contig:-NODE-873-length-18271-cov-1.667218_pt1 | contig 18271 bp, 21 predicted proteins | sample MGYA00242489_ERZ504515 | MGnify/ENA primary metagenome ERZ504515 (study PRJEB26092, sample SAMD00036237) | human gut metagenome | host: Homo sapiens | study: EMG produced TPA metagenomics assembly of... | reverse complement strand
CGCCCGAAGACATCTCCGGCTATCTGAAGCCGCTGGTGGAGGGGCATCCGATGGGCGTGATCTCCGAAGCCGGTTGTCCGGCTGTGGCCGACCCGGGAGCGGACGTAGTGGCTATTGCACAACGGAAAAACTTGAGAGTGGTCCCTTGGTGGGGCCCTCTTCCATTATCCTCTCCGTCATGGGTTCCGGCTTCAACGGTCAGAGCTTTGCCTTCCATGGTTATCTTCCCATTGAACCGGCAGAGCGTGCCAAAAAGCTGAAAATGCTGGAACAACGCGTCTATAATGAACATCAGACTCAGCTTTTCATTGAAACGCCTTATCGCAATAATAAGATGATAGAGGATATTCTTCATAACTGCCGTCCGCAGACCAAGCTCTGCATTGCGGCGAACATTACTTGTGAAGGGGAGTATATCAAAACCAAGACCGTGAGGGAGTGGCAGGGCAAGACTCCCGACCTTTCTAAGATTCCTTGTATTTTTCTCTTGTATAAATAATAGCTTCCAGGTGCTCGAATTCATATTCCAGGCAACTGCTGAAGAAGTTCCGTCCCAGGTTGTGTTCCATTTGCTGGAATGTCCATAGCTTTCCCCCCTTGAAATTCTTATTGCATAGGATGGAGTCATCGTCCAGGTCTAGCGTGAAGAGATAGACTAGGCGGTTGGTGGCTTCATTCTCAAAATGATACATGAAGTTGAAGTGCAAATGGTCTAATGGGGCGGTGGGAAGCGTTTGTCGTAAAATTCTGTGTGCGCCTTGTTCCAATGTTTCTCCATATATCAGGTAACCCTCCATCAGCAAGTCGATTTTATCTTTCTCGAAAACGTTGCATTTGGGGCGGGGGAGGAGAAACAGCATGCTGTGTGAGGCAACGGCAATCCGGATGACCGGATTGATATAGTCGTTTTTCCGGTTGATGGCCTCTGAGGCGATGGCTTTCCCCATGACATCTCCTTTGGTGTTGACTATCGGTACGAAAACCGTGTGGTTCATCACTATATTGAAATAGAAAATGCCGAACTGATTGAACAGAATGCCTGATATAAAGACGAGGGGAGGCGCCACATAAAACAGAATGTGGCGGGTAGTGTCTCCCAAAGGGTAACTGACCAGAACCGCCAAGAAGATAATCAGAAAATGCAGCAGGCTTATGATAAGGATTACGCGTGCGGATACGATGGCGGCTTCTGCCCCTTGTGCAAAAAGTTGCTTGCAGCATTTCTGTGTCTGAGACATGTGGTAGTCCAGAAACCTTCTCCTATTGAGGTAGATGATGAACGGGGGATGATGGCGCTGATTTCCAGCGTGAACGGAAGCATGAAACGGGGACAGTAGTTTACGAGGAATAGGGTTGTTACCGATAATAGCAGTAACATTCCGGTAGTACAGTAAAGTATGATTTGCGGAACATGCGTTCCTCTATGCCTCACCGAATAGATGCTAAACAAGAGTCCTACACCTGCACCGATGTAGATGGACATGTCCTGCGTTATAAACTCGCATAATATGATGGATATTATAACGGGGGTGAATCCCAGCGACATATTGAATCTTGATGATAAAATTCTTTGATGGCTCATTATCCGTATTATGATTTTGTCGTTTACATCATAACAACTGGGAAATTTAAATGTTTCCTATTTTACTTCTTTTTTGTATAAAATGGATCTGTTTTTCCGCATGATAAGAGGAGCGTACCAATGGAGCGCTTTCCACTTGCTGAAACCTTTTTTCAATCCTTTCTCTCTGTAGAGTGCAAATTGTTCGGGAGTAATATATGCTGCTACCGGATAATGCTTGTGTGTGGGTTGAAGGTATTGGCCTATGGTCAGTATGTGGCAGTCCACCCGGCGGAGGTCGTCCATCAGTTCTTCCACTTCTTCCGGAGTCTCGCCCAATCCCACCATAATGCCGGACTTGGTGGTAGTATTGCTTTCTGCAATTTGCCGCAACACTTCCAGGCTTGTTTCATACTTGGCGGCACTGCGTACGAGGGGGCTGATACGACGGACAGTCTCCATGTTGTGCGAAATGATTTCCGGTTGTGCATCGATGACTTGTGCCACGAGTTCCTTTCTTCCCTGGAAGTCGGGAATCAGCACTTCGACGGTGGTGTCAGGGTTGAGCCGCTTGATTTCCCGGATGGTACGTACCCAGTGCGACGCGCCTAAGTCGGGCAGGTCGTCACGGTCTACGGAGGTGACGACTGCATGGGAGAGTTTCATCAAGGCAATGGACTCTGCCACATGTGTAGGCTCATCGGCATCCAGTGGCAAGGGCTTCCCGCTTGCCGTGTTGCAGAACTTACAGCACCGGGTGCAGATATTTCCCCCAATCATGAAGGTTGCGGTGCCTTTCCCCCAACATTCCCCCATATTGGGGCAACGGCCGCTGCTACAGATGGTATGTAGGCAATGCGATTCGACAATGCGTTTGGTCTCGGTATAGCGCTCGTTGGCACCGATGCTTATTTTGAGCCACTCAGGCTTACGTACTCTTTCGGGCATTATTTCAATTCTTTGTTGAAGAAGTTGGTCAACCGCGTGTATAGGTGTAACCGGGTATTTCCTCCGTAGATACTGTGGTTGCGGTTGGTGTAAACCTGCATATCGAACTGTTTGCCGAGTTGTACCAGTTGTTCGGCATATTCGGCACAGTTCTGGAAGTGTACATTGTCGTCTGCCATGCCGTGTACCAGCAGCAGGTTGCCGTGAAGCTTGTCGGCACGGGTAAAGGTGGAACTGGCTTATAGCTTCGGCGTTTTCTTTCGGTGTGCGCATAAAGCGTTCGCCATAAACGGTGTCGTAGTAGTTCCAGTCGGTAACGGCAGCTACGGCTACTCCGGCCTTGAATACCGGTGTTCCTTCACTCATACTCATAATGGTCATGTATCCACCGTAACTCCATCCCCAGATTCCGATGCGTTTTTTGTCCACATAAGGCTGGTTGCCCATGTAGAGGGCGGTTTCCACCTGGTCTTTGGCTTCCTTGATACCCAGGTTCAGATAGGTGCATTTGGCGAATTCGGCACCACGTCCTCCGGTGCCACGCCCGTCTACGCAAACCACGATATAGCCTTGTGATGCCATGTAGGTTTCCCAGCTTACACTGAACTTGTCAAGCACTTGCTGTGAACCGGGGCCGCTGTACTGGTACATCAGTACCGGGTATTTCTTGCCGGCAGAGAAGTCGGCAGGTTTCATCATCCAGCCATTCAATGTGGTTCCGTCGGAAGTCTGGAAAGTGAAGAATTCCTTCCGTGGCATGTCATAGCCGCTGATTTCCTGCTTCAATGCCGCATTGTCCATCAGGGTGGCAAGAGGCTTGCCGGTATTGTCGTTCAGCGTAATGACGGTCGGAGTGTCCAGATTGGAATAACGGTTCATATAGTACTTCATGTTCGCACTGAACTGCGCACTGTTTGTTCCGGCTTGTGACGATAGTCTGGTCTTTTTACCTTTCCGGTCAATCTTGTAGATGGCACTGCGCATGGGGCTTTCCTCGTTGCTGCTGAAGTAGAAGCTTCCTTCTTCGGGGTCATAACCCAGGAACTCCTGCACTTCATATGGTCCGGCTGTCACTTGTTTCAGCAGATTGCCACCTATGCTATACCAGTACAGATGGTTGTATCCGCTCTTTTCGCTGACAAAGCTGAAATTTTCCGGATAGAAGACGATGTTGTCGAATACATTCTCGCGGATATAGGTATCGCTTTCATCACGCAGAGCCAGTTTGGCTACCGTGCTGCGAGGGTCGGCAAAGTATAGGTCGAACCGGTTCTGATGGCGGTTCAGTGTCATGACGGCAAGCTTGTTGGGGTCTTGGGTAAAGCGGATGCGGGGAATATAGCCGTCTGCATCTACCGGCACGTTTATCTTGCGGGTCACTTTCGACTTGATATCGAAGGTGTGTACGGACACTTTGGAATTTACTTCTCCCGTTTTAGGATATTTGTAAGTATACTCTCCCGGATACTTCTCGAAAGGGGTGAAGTGGGGGCTTGTCCGGCAAAAAGAGGGAAAGAGTAGGAGGGAACATCTTTCTCGTCAAAGCGGATGAAAGCCAGCATCTGGCTGTCGGCACTGAATTCCAGCGCACGGTTGAAGGAGAACTCCTCTTCGTAAACCAGTCGGGATGCCGTTCAGCACCTCGTTCTGTTTTCCGTCTTCCGTCACCTGGCTTTCGCTGTTGCCATAGAGCAGTTTTACAAGGAAGATGTTGTTGTCGCGTACGAAAGCCACTTGATTGCCGTCCGGTGAAAATACGGGCACCTGCTGCGGGCCGCCGTCCGAAAGCTTTTCCACAATATTGTTGATTTTACCGTCCAGATTGCGCTTCAGGCTGTAGATGTAATGCACAGCCGTATAGGAATGGCGGTAGATGGGAGTTGTTTCGGTGGCAATGAGCAGCTTGCTGCCGTCCGGAGCAAAGCTGTAGCTGTCGAATGTCTTGAACGTGCATTCGCGTGCGGTAGCGGCATCAAACAGCACTTCCACGGGTTTTCCCGTTTTGAAGGAGTATTTGATGATTTGTGTCCTGTCCGCATTCATTTGCGAATAATGTTCCCCGTCTCCCGGGATGGGGATAACGCCGGAAATGTTCTTCGGAGTGAACTTGCCCGATACGATTTCTTTCAAATCGAGCGCCTTGCCATTTTGGGCGAAACCTGCCAGCGTACAGAGGCAGAGGAGAAGTGCGATGCTTATCTGTTTCATATCTATCTTTTATGCTTATCTGTTTCCCTATTTTTTCTGGGGAACAAATATACAACAAAGGGAAGATTTATCGAAGCAGTGGGCCGATTTATTCTTTTTGAACAGAAAAAGCCCGTCCTGCTCCTTGGGGGCGAAGCAGGGACGGGCCTCCGTCACTCATGGATGATGATTGGATGAGATGATGATTGGAATATCTTTCGTTACAAGCACTTGACTTTTCTTTGATATTCTGCAATGGCTGCATCCAGTCGTTCGTGGGCGGTTGTGTCACCCGGAACGTTGTGCGACGGATGGATGTACAAGTGTACGCCACGGTCGGCAAGGATTTCGGCAACGGTAGTGATGGTCATCCATACCATGGTGACGAAACTCAATGTAGACAACGGACCTACCTTGTCGAAGTGGTTCTTCAAAGGTACGGAGGCGTCTACCAGGGGAACGCAGGAATCCACTACGATATCTGCCAACTGGAAGAGGTTCTTTCCGCTGGAGTGGCGGCTGGCCTTGTCGCCCGTTTCGCTGGCCGAACCGTATACGATAACTTTCATGCCGCGCTTCTTGGCTTCCAATGCCATGTCTATATTGACGGCATTGATACCGGTATGTGAGAAAATCCACATGCAGTCTTTGGAATCAAAATCATAGTTCTTCATGATTTCCTGGCCGTAGCCTTCTGCCCGTTCCAGGAAGAGGAACTGATGAATACCCATCTGGCCGATAATCTGCGTGAAGAATGTCAGAGGCAATTCGCAAAGCGGGTGGAATCCTACAAAGCTGCCGATACGCGGATACATTTCTTCTACGGGAATTGTTGCGTGGCCGCAACCAAACGTGTGGACCCAACGACCGGCTTCGATGGAATCTGCCATAACAGTGGCTGCTTTTTTGATGTTTTCCAACTGGGTAGCCTCCAGTTTTTCCATAATGCCATGGGCATTCTTTAACCATTCGAGTGCTAACATAACTTTTTTTGTTTTTTAAGAAGTTAATAAATTTATTTGAGTGAGCGTTTATACAAAAGGAGCATGACGGCAAGTGAGGCAATCATCAGATAAGGATAAAGTCCGATGCCATTGGTGTATTGGGAAACCATTCCCATCAGGCCGTTCATTGCAGTCTGGCCAATGAGGGCTATGGCAAGCGCCACGCTGAATGCTGTTCCCGATAAGGACGGGTACCGGCTTCCAAGAATGCTGAGTATCACGGGATACGTGGCCGACAGCCCCATACCTACCAGCACCATGCCGACTGCCGCACGTGCAAAACCCGGCGAGAACATAAGGAAACAGAATCCTATGGCAGTGAGCGTAAGGCTGTAGGCAGCACGGTTTCCGGTTTTATCTTCTTGAATATCGCAACTTGCATCATACGTGCTACGGTCAGTCCCGCTACCATGCAGGTCAGTGCAATCAATGCCTGATTGGCCGGAATATCCGTCATCTGCCCAAAGTAACTCGTGGACCAGTTGTTGCAGACACCCTCGATGCCGCTTTGGAAAAAAAGAATGAAGCTGAGTAGCAGTAAGCTGCTTTCTTTCAGCAGTCCCAATCCCTCTTTTACCGGGAAACCTTGCGCCTGCTTAGGGGCGGGGAAGCGTACGGGGATACAGAATATAATGCCCGCAAGCATCACTACGCCAATTCCCAGCAAGATGGTTTCGAATGAATAATGCCTGGAAAGGGAGCCCAGCAACATCGGTATGCCCAATGCGCCCAGTCCGTAGAACATGCCCAGAAAACTGAGGCGTGAGCCTTTTTCGGATTCTCCTGAGATGTCGGATACCAATGCATTGGTTTCTCCGTTGAGGATGCCTCCGCCCAGGCCGATGCCGACGATGGAAGCTTGCAGCAGTGGCACGCTTTCAAAGAAGGCAAGCCCTTCCATCCCCAGCAGTACGATGATGCAGCTGGGCACCAGCAGGGCTTTATGTCCGAACCGGTCTACGATGGGACCGAAAATCAGGGAACCGGCCAGCATGCCCAGAGGCAGGAAAGTGACCAGTGAGGTTGTCTGCAACCCGCTCAGATTCAGCTTGGCTATGAGGGATGGCAACACTGCTCCCAATGTAATCATGGAGACTCCGAAGAAACACATCCCGATGCACGCTGCCGTGAATACGAGATTCTTGTGATAACTGTTACTCATACAAGTGATTTTTGATGGCAAGAAACGCTGCTCCTATCAGTCCGGCATTACCGGACAACTGAGAAGGTACAAATTCCACCTGCTTGATGCTGAGCGGTTGCGCCCATTTGCAGGCTTCCTTGTAAATGTCATCTATAAAGATACCGGCAGGGCCGAATACGCCTCCGCCCCAAATTATCTTCTGCGGGTTGAGCAGGCTGACCAGATTTGCGGAAGCCATGCCCCACATCTCGACGGCTTTGTGCAATACGGAGATGGCAATAGGGTCTTTTTCATTATAGGCACTGAACACATCATAGGCCGATATGCGGCAGATGGGTTTCTGGCGCAGTTTTCCTTTGTATGCCTTGTTGGCGCGTACGGCATCGCGTACCCGTGCCCCGATACCATTGCCGGAAGCGTAATATTCGAAACATCCGCATGCGTCATACTCTTCCCGGTAGGGAGGTTGCAGGGCCATCCAGCCGGTGGCGCCGATAATGTCGTTGGCTCCGTGCAACACGTGCCCGTCGATGATGATGCCGGCACCGATACCGGTTCCCACGGCAATGAATATGGCACTGTGACATTCTTTGGCGGCACCTTGCCACATCTCTCCATACATATAGCAGGTACGGTCGCTGTCGATGTATATCTCGATGCCCGGAGGCGTTACACTGCGCAGCTCCTCATAGAGGGGGTAGTTGTCCCAGCCCGGTATGTTGGGGGCCCATACCCGGTTGGTTTGGGAGTAAACGATACCGGGGATGCAGACACCTATTCCGTCGACGTGTATACGGCTTCTGCGTGCTACGGTAAGAAGTTTGGCGAGGATATCCGCGGCGAGCTTGCCCACTTCGTGACCGGTTCTTCCTTTCAGGAGCCGTTTGCGGTTAAACATCATGCTTCCGTCCGGAAAGAAAATGGCGCTGGCTATTTTGGTGCCGCCTATGTCCAATGCGATTGTTGCCATGGTGTTATAGTATTTATAGGTTGATTCATTAAGGTTGTATGCAAAGCTATGAATTTATTTCATTCTTGAGGTGTATAAACTGAGGAAATTGTGTGTAAAAAGAGTGTCTAATCACTAAATTGTGTTTAATGTAATTGCGCTTGGATGTACTCTTTCTCAATTAATTAGTTGTATATCAGTGGATGAAACATTTTTTAGTGCAGGTGGAATTTCTTTGTTTTATGTTCGTTAACAAATCGGGTGGAAAGTATTCTTGTTTTTGCAGGTTCATCCCACGGAAAAATCCTATATTTGCCACTTACATAAGGAATATGTATGGAAACCAAATCTACGCTCTATAATGAGTTCCCTTTTTTTTGAAGCGATATTTTCCCTATAAGGTACAGAAAATATCGCTGAATGCCGGTTTTACGTGCCCCAACCGGGATGGAAACAAAGGAGTCGGCGGTTGCACCTATTGCAACAACCAGACCTTCAACCCCGATTATTGCCGTACGGAGAAATCCATTACCCGCCAGCTGGAAGAAGGCAAGCAGTTCTTTGCACACAAATATCCGGAAATGAAGTATCTCGCCTATTTCCAGGCCTATACCAATACGTATGGTGAATTGGAAGACCTGAAGCGGAAATACGAGGAGGCCTTGTCGGCAGACGGAGTGGTGGGCCTGGTTATCGGCACCCGTCCGGACTGTATGCCCGACAGCTGCTGGACTATCTGGAGGAGATGAACCGGCATACATTCCTTTTAGTGGAGTACGGCATAGAGATACCGACGACAAGACACTTTGCCGCATCAACCGCGGGCATACTTTCCATGCCGCCGCTGATGCGGTGGAAAGAACCGCTTCGCGCGGAATCCTGACCGGTGGGCATGTCATCCTCGGACTGCCGGGCGAGACGCACGAAAACATCGTGGCACAAGCCGGCGTACTGTCCCGTCTGCCGCTCACTACCCTGAAGATGCATCAGCTGCAACTGATAAGGGGCACCCGCATGGCTCTGGAGTATCGGCAGCATCCCGAAGACTTCCATCTGTTCGGTGTGGAGGAATATATCGACCTCGTGATAGACTATATCGAGCATCTGCGGCCGAACTTGGTACTGGAGCGTTTCGTTTCCCAGTCTCCCAAGGAACTGCTCATTGCACCCGACTGGGGACTAAAAAATTATGAATTTAATCACCGGGTTCAAAAAAGAATGAAAGAACTCGGTGCATATCAGGGAAAGAAGTATGAAATGTGAGAAAAAAGAATTATTTTTGCCGCAACTTTAAATGTGGAATCAATCTAAATAAAGATACAGTTATGAACCCAAAAACAGTGATAAAAGGAAAAATCCACTACGTGGGAGTGAATGACCGCAATAAGCATTTGTTTGAAGGCATGTGGCCGTTGCCGTACGGGGTTTCCTACAACTCTTACCTGATAGATGATGAGACGGTCGCTTTGGTCGATACGGTGGACATCTGCTACTTCGAGGTGTATCTGCGCAAGATAAAGAGCATTATCGGCGAGCGCCCCATCCAGTATCTCATCATCAACCATATGGAGCCGGACCATTCGGGCTCTATCCGCCTGATAAAGCAGCATTATCCCGACATCATCATCGTGGGCAACAAGCAGACCTTCGGCATGATAGAGGGCTTTTATGGCGTGACGGGCGAACAGTACATGGTGAAGGACGAGGATTTTCTGGCTTTGGGGCATCATAAGCTCCGTTTCTATATGACCCGATGGTGCACTGGCCCGAGACGATGATGACTTTTGACGAAACGGAAGGAGTCCTTTTCGCCGGTGACGGCTTCGGCTGTTTCGGTACGTTGGACGGCGGGTTCCTGGATACGCGCATCAATCTGGACAGATACTGGGACGAGATGGTGCGTTACTATTCCAACATCGTGGGCAAGTACGGCTCTCCGGTGCAGAAGGCGCTTGCCAAGCTGGGCGGTCTGCCCATTTCCACCATCTGCTCCACGCACGGGCCGGTGTGGACGGAAAACATAGCCAAGGTTATCGGCATCTACGACAAGTTGAGCCGCTACGCCGCTGACGAAGGTGTGGTCATTGCTTACGGTTCCATGTACGGCAACACGGAGCAGATGGCGGAAGCCATTGCGGCGGAACTTTCTGCACAGGCATCAGGAACATCGTGATGCACAATGTGAGCAAGAGCAATCCTTCTTATATCATTGCCGACATATTCAAGTATCGCGGACTTATCATCGGCAGCCCCACCTACAGCAACCAGATTTATCCTGAGATAGAATCCTTGCTCTCCAAGATTCTGGTACGCGAAGTGAAGGGACGCTATCTGGGATACTTCGGCTCCTTCTGCTGGGCGGGTGCCGCCGTGAAGCGCATGGGCGAGTTTGCCGAAAAGAGCAAGTTCGAGATTGTGGCGACCCGGTAGAGATGAAGCAGGCCATGAAGGACATTACTTACGAACAATGCGAAAACCTGCACGTGCATGCAGAGCGTTTGAAGAAGGATAGGAAGTAGTTGAAAATTACCCCTAATTTATTAACCTAATAAAACAATCACAATGAGACTAATCATTCAACCGGATTATCAATCCGTGTCAAAGTGGGCTGCACATTATGTGGCTGCCAAGATCAAGGCCGCTAATCCGACACCTGAAAAACCTTTTGTATTGGGATGCCCCACCGGTTCTTCTCCGTTGGGCATGTACAAGGAACTTATCGACCTGAACAAGAAAGGCATCGTGTCTTTTCAGAACGTAGTGACTTTCAATATGGACGAGTATGTAGGTTTGCCCGAGGAACATCCCGAAAGCTACTATTCCTTTATGTGGAACAACTTCTTCAGCCATATAGACATCAAGCCGGAGAACACCAATATCCTGAACGGCAACGCTGCCGACCTGGATGCCGAGTGTGCACGCTATGAAGAGAAAATCAAGTCCTACGGCGGCATCGACCTCTTCATGGGCGGTATCGGTCCCGACGGACATATCGCTTTCAACGAGCCGGGTTCTTCCCTTTCGTCACGCACCCGCCAGAAGACATTGACTACCGATACCATCATTGCCAACTCCCGTTTCTTTGACAACGACGTGAACAAGGTGCCCAAGACTGCCCTGACCGTCGGTGTCGGTACTGTGCTTAGCGCCCGCGAGGTAATGATTATCGTAAACGGACACAACAAGGCACGTGCCCTCTATCATGCAGTCGAGGGTCCCGTGATGCAGATGTGGACTATCAGCGCCTTGCAGATGCACGAAAAGGGTATCATCGTTTGTGACGATGCGGCCACCGAAGAATTGAAGGTGGGTACTTACCGCTACTTCAAGGATATTGAGGCAGAGCACCTGGATGCGGAAAGCTTGCTGAAATAAGCAAACTAATAAAAGTTTTGCAATTCCACCCTCACCACCCTCACCGCTTGTCTGCATCTGCTTGTTCATCGGTGTTTCAGGGGTGAGTGAGAGCAATTTAAAAGGGTGAGGGCAAATTTTGCCCTCACCCTTTTTGTTCTCCTGATTTTGGTTGACTGTTTTCAGGACAGGGCGTTATGTGATGAAAACGGGCTCTGCTCCGCTGTAAGGCTTTGGGTGCCAATGTTAAAGATACCAAATACTCACTGCAAAACCAGTGCATCGTTTTTGCAGTGCCGCTGCAACATAGATGCAGTGCCACTGCAACTGTTTTGCAGTGCTACTGCAACGCCTTTGCAGTGTTACTGCAAAAGATGTGCAGTAGGTTTGCAGTGAGGGCTTGTGATGAAAAAGCCATGGGCGTGCTTTCTTTTTTGCGGAATATGTGCTATCTTTGTCATACTTGTAATTTAAACAGTAGCAGCTATGGAATTGAGTGGCAGACGCTATCCGATAGGGATACAGAATTTTGAGCAACTGCGTACGCGGAATTGTGTGTATGTGGATAAGACGGAGCTGGTGTACAAATTGGTGAATACAGACCAAATTTATTTCTTCAGCCGCCCCCGTCGGTTTGGCAAAAGCTTGCTCGTGTCTACGCTGGAGGCCTATTTCCAGGGGAAAAAGGAACTTTTCGAAGGGCTGGCTATGGAACGTCTGGAGCAGGAATGGGAGGTTTGCCCGGTGCTGCACGTTGATTTCAGCTTGACGAAATATACTGAGCTGCGTGACTTGACGGGGCAATTGAATTTGTTTTTATCCGTTGGGAAGAAATTTACGGAAAAAGGAAGAGGAAGAGGGGCGGCAGAGCGTCTGCAAGGCATCATCCTGCGTGCCTACGCCAAGACCGGAAAGCCGGTTGTAGTGCTGATTGACGAGTACGATGCTCCTCTGCTTGACAGTAATTCCGATGCCCTTTTGCAACAACAGCTTCGCAACGAGATGCGCAAGTTCTTCAGTCCTCTCAAGGGGCTGGGGCAATATCTCCGTTTTCTTTTTATCACGGGTATCAGCAAGTTCAGCCAGCTGAGCATCTTCAGCGAACTGAACAATTTGCAAAATATCAGTATGCGCGATGACTTCAGTGCCCTCTGCGGCATCACCGAGGAGGAACTGCTGACGCAGTTGAAACCCGATATTGAGCGGATGGCCGAGGCTAATGATGAGACTTACGAGGAGGCATGCTTGCATTTGAAGCGGCAATATGACGGTTATCATTTCAGTAAGGCTTGTGCGGATATTTACAACCCGTTCAGCCTGTTCAATGCTTTCAATTCCAAAGAATACAAGAACTATTGGTTCTCCACGGGCACGCCTACTTTCCTGATAGATATTCTGCGCCATGCAGACTTCGATGTGCGTGCGCTGGAAGGTGTTGAGGCTACCGATGAGCAGTTTGATGCGCCTACGGAACAGATAACGAGTCCCATCCCGGTGCTCTACCAGAGCGGTTATCTGACCATTAAGGGCTATGACCGTAATTTCCAAATCTATCGTTTGGCTATCCCAACGGTGAGGTCCGTAAAGGGTTCATTGAATCCCTGCTTCCCTCTTACGTGCACTTGCCTGCCCAGAACAACACCTTCTACGTCGTCTCTTCCTTCGCGACTTGATGAAGGGTGATGTGGAGAGCTGCCTGGAGCGTACCCGTTCCTTCTTTGCCTCCATTCCCAATGATTTGGAGAACAAGACCGAAAAGCATTATCAGACCATTTTCTATTTGCTGTTCCGTTTGATGGGGCAATATGTGGAGTCGGAAGTGAAGAGTTCCGTAGGCCGTGCGGATGTGGTGGTGCAGTTGCAGGATGTCGTTTATGTCTTCGAGTTCAAATACGACGGTACCCCGGAAGAGGCGTTGGCGCAGATTGACAGCAAGCAGTATGCCATCTTACCGGGCAGACGGCAGGCGTGTGGTAAAGATTGGCGTGAATTTTGACAGTTCCACGCGGACGATTGGCGGGTGGAAAATAGCTAAAGCAGATTAGAAGAAGAAACTGTTTTGATTTTATATCCTTCTTTCTCAAGTCATTTTCCTTTTTTCTTTATATTATTGTTTAACTTTGGCGCTATTAAGCGGATGCCTCTTCGAGTGCATGGGTAGAAATGAATAAGCAACAGAAAGGAAGGAGTAGATGAAACGCTATAAGAAGATTCTTATGATATGGATATGTGCCATTGTAGTGGTGGCAGTGTCTGTGATAGTAGCATTATATGATAATGCCAACCAGGGACAAGACGTGGCTAAGGAGGTTGCTGTAGAACTCTGCGGAAGGTTGCGGAACGGGTCGTGAATCGGGAATTTGATGGGCTGGGGATGTTCTATGCATTTGGGTCTGATAGTGGTAAGAAGCATACCAAAAGGAAAGCGATATCATGAAAATGGTGAATTTGAAGTGATAATAGATTCATTGAAAGAGGCACAAGGACTATTCCCGTTGGATGTCGTAGGTTTAAAGCCGATATGTTGAATTATTATGGAAAATTTCCATTGGAAGAGATTTGTCTTGAGTGGAAAGCTGAGATGAATGATAGGTATGGCGGAGTCATGTGTGCTCTTTTTCTGAAGGTTAATCCGATGGGAAAGGGCATTGTGCAAGAATTATCTACTGGAGATGAAACTATAATTGCTTCACAGAATGATTTAGGCACTTACTATTTGGACGATATGTACACAATGAGGTTGACAGCTTATATGCTGCTTGATTTTTGGCACTGTGTGGATTGGGCAGACCATGTGCTGCAGATACTATCCTGTATTTTGTGCATTCTGTTATTGGGACTGGCGGTTTATATAGGAGGGCAACAGTATAGAAAGAGAAAAACGGCTGATACGTTGACAAAGAGCACTTACCGGTTCGGGAAGTATATATTTGATTCCGTCAACCATACACTGACTTATGAAGGTGAAAAAATATCTTGTACGCCACAAGCTGCGAAGTTATTACTTGGTTTTGCCAAGTCGTCCGAACTTTTCCTGACGAACGATGAAATAGCGGAAATTTGCGGTTGGCCATTGAGTGATTTGAATTTAAGGCAGCCGCCGCAGAAAAGCAATAAGTTTATTGGGTAAACTCTTTGAGGCGGACGATTCCGTTCAGATTCTTCTTCTGCCGGAAAGGAAGGGGTATCAAATTGTTATCTCCAAGTAGATGAAATGTTAACCCATATTGGTGTGTCGGGTGTGAACTTTTTTTTCACGCCCCAACTTTGGGCGTTTTCCGAATAAAGACTTGCAAAAGCCAAAATAATCCTTTTATCTTTGCTTGTGTAACAAAAAACAAAAACACTATGAAAAGCAAGGTGAAGCTATTAGGAACTTTGGCAATTAGTGCCATTTCGTTTTTAAGCTATGTTCAAATTAGTCATTCGGAAAAGCTAGATGATTTGCTATTGGAAAATATAGAGGCATTGGCTGCTGGTGAGAGTGGGGATGATAGCAAATGTTTTGGGAGTGGTTCAATAGTTTGTCCTTTAACAAATCAAGGAGTAGCTCATGTGCAAATTTATTATAGCCTGCCTCATTAGCCTATCCGCACTGTCCTTTTCCTCTTGTACAACAGAAAAAGTAGCAACTTCTGTCGCTTACATGGATTTTCCGCAAACAATCGAGCTGAAAGCGAGGGTGCAGCCATTGGACACCGCTTTGTTCCGTTATCCGTTCCGCGTTCGGGTGCAGGGTGATAAGGCTGTGGTAATGGATTTGCATGGCACGGACTACTTTTGCCATGTTTTCCACTATCCGGGTTTCCGCTATTTTGCTTCGTTCGGCAAGCGGGGCGAGGCTCCCGAAGAGATGCTTTCTGCTGAAAATATCCGATGGCATGGTCAATCTCTGTGGGGACTTGATGCTGGTAAGTCCGTATTAACCAAGTATGATTTTACTTCGTCGGGTTGCTCAATCGTTCCTCAGAAAGTGATAAATATGGATGCTGACATGCTTCGCGTTTTAGGCTTTGTGATGGTTGACGACTTTACCTTCATTGTTCCGGACGGATCTGGCAGCAGCCGCTTTTGCTGGGTAAACTATCAAGGGAAATTATTGCGCAGAACCGGTCAAATACCGTCAGCCAATGCGGAGGCTTTACAGAATGCCGTCCTGCATTGGCTCAGGCATGGCGTAGCTTTATCGACTATAATCCCCGAAATGGAGTGCTGGCAGCAGTTACCCAGTTGGGCGAAGTACTTGAAGTCTTTAATTTGAAAGATAGTACGCATGTGGTACGCATTGGTCCGCACGGTGAACCGGAGTTTAAGATTTCTCAGGGTTATGGTATTCCTACGGGTATCATGGGATTTAGCGATGTCCAAGTGGCAGACAGTGCTATCTATGCGGTTTTTCATGGGCGCTCTTTTAAGGAAATTGCGCAAAATGTACAGCAAGGTGTCTATTTGCCGGATGGAGGACGGTATATCTATGTTTTTAGTCTGACCGGCGAACCTCTCTGCAGGTATGTGTTAGATCATTATGTTTATGGCATATCGGTAGATGAACAAAAAGGAATAATCTTGGCAACGGATGTGAATAAAGATGATCCGATAATAGAGTATAGTATGAAATAAAGTAAACTATAATATGGATGGAGAGGAACGGACGGTTTACGTTTGGTTGGTGCATCTCGTACCGTCCGTTCCATAACCCACCAAGAAAGGAGGTCGAGGCAAAGATAGTAATTTGAATTGAAAACAGAGTGTGTTTTCTGCCATTTCGATAGGTATGGCAAGAAAAGAGTTCTCCAAGATTTTTATATCTTGATTCTGGTACGCAAGCATTATGCTTGTGGTAAATGATAAAAAAAGAATAATCTTATACTAATAAAACTGAAGAGTAGTATGAAGAAAATGATTAAGATAGCTTTTGTTGCAGCATTTGCAGCGATTGCAGGATATGGAGTTTATGCAAATCAGAAATCTGAAGTATTATCTGATTTGACATTGGCTAATGTGGAAGCATTGGCAGGTAGTGGTGAAACAACTATAGAATGTTGTTTGGCACTTTGGGGCACTTGTAAGGGGGATATTAAAGCCCCATATGTGTGTGCTTCAAGATGATTTGAGGTATGATGAATTAGTGTTATCTAATTTGTATTGTTGATTTTCGTTGTAGTCATCTATGACATTCTTGAATATAGATTAGATATACTTATGAGATAGGTAAGGAATCATTGTCATGTAATTAGGACGTACTTAATAAATGCTTTGATTCCTTATTTTAAAAATCATTGCAGATGTATTTAATGCTTTGAATGCAGCGTTTTTATTAGTGATTATTTTGATGTTGATTGTTTTACGTTAAGTGAAAATATTATGAAAATAAAATTTCTTTTATTATTGATTGTAATGTGCTCTTGTGAAAATAAGCCTCAAACATTCTTGGACTTGTTTTCAAATAGCATAAGTAAAGAAATGGTGGTTCAAGACTACGTTCCAACTGATTCATTAAGCATGCCAGAAGCTATATTGTCGGATGGTGATTATCTTGTGTTTTTAGAACCGGCGTTACCTCAACTGCTGACTTTTTATGATTGCGAAAAGAAAATATTTCTCATGGATTGAATAAAGGGCAGGGACGAGATGAAGCCATAAGTGTTCAGACTATAGGTGTTGGCAAGAGTGCAGGAGAAGTGTATGCTTCGGATTTAGCAACTCAGTCTGTTTTTCTATTATCGCTTAATAATAAAATAAAGAAAGTAAGGAAAGATTCTATCAGTATCGATACTCGATTCTGTGAAGTTGCCTATGATAATGAATTGGCCTTCTTCTTATTGGTGGGCGATGAAAAACGTTTTCTGATGAAAGCAAACGGACAATATAGAAAAATTGGTGAAAACATCGTGATTCCTAATATCTCTCCGAGATTGTTTCCCAAACATTGCAGGGCCCTTGTACTATTTCGAGTGAGAAAAAACGGATTGCTTGGTTTTCCGTCTACGGTGATGTTATGGAGATATATGATTACAGCGACTTAAACAATGTTGCTCTTGTAAAATCACATATTTGCACTCTTCCAGTGTTTAATAGTAGCGATGGATCATTGGGCTTTCAGACAAAGCTGAGTGTCTCATGCGGTTACCTCGGACGATAATTATATATATGCTCTTTATAATGAGAGAAAATTTGGAACAAGCCGCACAAAATAGAGCACAAGCTTTCTTCTCAAAGAAAGTTCTGTTATTTGATTGGAATGGTACTCCCCGTTTTATTGTTGAGCTGGATAGGCCGATAAAAAGTATAACGTATGATAAAAAGAGAAACATGGTATTGTGTTTAGGATTAAATAATGATTTGGAATATGCCGTTTTCGGCTTTCCTGTAGATGTGTAATTTTGCTCTTTTTGAAGTGATAGATATTGAATTGAGAAAATGTGGTTAATTGAAATAATTTGGTGATGAAGGATGGGTATTTATTTATAATATTGTCGATTATTGTATTGTTCTTTTTTGCTTGTACGAGAAGAAAATGATGATATGACACATTTAGTAAAAGAGTGGGAAAAAAAAGAAATTATTTTCCCAAATAATCTATATTTTACATTATATGGAAAGGATACTGTTCAATATCCGGCTCATTTGCAATATACAATTCTTAGCTATGTGGATTCGGCTGGATGTTTCAGTTGTAAATTGCAACTGCCTATGTGGAGGGAGTTTATACATCGGTTGGATTCAACTTATCCAGGAAAGGTTTCTGTATTACTGTTTTACATTCAAAAAGTGAAATTAGAATTATTGTATGCTTTAAAAAAGAATGGCTTTGACTATCCAGTTTGTATAGATGAAAATGATAAACTTAATCGCTTAAATCATTTTCCATCTGATATGGCTTTCCAAACTTTTTTGCTGGATAAGGATAATAAAGTGTTAGCGATGGGGAATCCAATTCTTAATCCTAAATAAAAGAATTGTATCTGAACACTACTGTCCAAAGAAATTTTCCCATTAGGTTCAGTTGATCTGAATCGGCATCATTCATTAGACGTTTTGGTTTAACAAACAGTTCGCCTAAAGGCTTCCTCTCAAAGAGTACTTTCCCGATGGCGGACGATAAAATATAAAGTTCTTGATCA
>ENA-OQAA01000870-OQAA01000870.1-human-gut-metagenome-genome-assembly--contig:-NODE-870-length-18307-cov-11.646370_pt1 | contig 18307 bp, 25 predicted proteins | sample MGYA00242489_ERZ504515 | MGnify/ENA primary metagenome ERZ504515 (study PRJEB26092, sample SAMD00036237) | human gut metagenome | host: Homo sapiens | study: EMG produced TPA metagenomics assembly of... | reverse complement strand
TACTACAACTCGAAACGAAACCGATTTCGTAAACCGATTTCGGCAAGCGTTGGCGCGGAGGTGCAAAGATGTACCCTACCGTCTTGGCACTCGCGCCAACGCCATATCAAAGGTGTACGCACGAGCAAGAAGGAGCTGCGCGACCATGGGTAAAACGGTTCTTACCTTCGGCGAAATCATGATGAGGCTCTCGCCCAAAGATCATCTGCGCATTGAGCAGGCAACCGAGTTTGACGTCCGCTACGGTGGCGCCGAGGCCAACACCGCTCTTTCCCTGGCCTACCAAGCGACAAGGCCGCTTACGTATCCGTTGTCCCGGCCAACCGCCTAGGCGAGTGCGCGCTGCGCTCGCTGAAGCCTACGGCGTCGACACAACGCGCGTCGTGCGTCAGGCGACCGTCTTGGCTCCTATGTGTTTGAGGTCGGCGCCTCGCAGCGCGGCAACGGCTGCGTCTACGACCGCAAGTTCTCTGCCATCAACATGGCCAAACGCGACGTCTTTGACTGGGACGAGATCCTCAAGGGCATCGATGTCTTCTATTTCTCCGGCGTGACCCCCGCCGTCTCCGATGAGATGGCCGCCGCCTGCAAGGAGGCACTCGCCGCCTGCCGCGCCAAGGGCATCACCACCGTGTGCGACGTGAACTATCGCGGCAAGATGTGGTCGCCCGAGAAGTCGCAGGCCACCATGAAGGAACTCCTGCCGCTCGTCGACATCTGCATCGCCAACGACGAGGATGCGCCCGCCGGCCTCGGCATGACCTGCGTCTCTGGTTCCCTTGCCCATGGCATCGAGGAGCGCGACACCTACGTCGAGATGGCCCGTCAGATCTGCGCCGAGTACGGCTGCAAAAAGGTCGCCTCGGTCGTCCGCAACATCTCTTGCGTCGAGCGCTCCATCTGGATGGGCATGCTCTTTGACGCCGAGAGCGGCGAGTACTGGTTCTCCCCTGCTCACGATGTGCACGTGCTCGAGGGCGTTGCCGCCGGCGACGCTTTCAACGCCGGCTTCGTCCATGCCTCATCAACGACTTTGACCCGCAGGACGCCGTCAACTACGCGATTGCAGCCTCGATCCTCAAGCTCACCATCAAGGGCGATTCCAACTTGGTGACCGCAGACGAGATCGCAGCCGTGGCATCCGCCGCCGACGGTGGCACCCGCGTCGCGCGCTAGTCCGTCTCCATTCCGCGGGCCGCAGCTTTCCAATCCCATACCCCTGCGGCCCGCTCCCCGATTCCTCCGGCCGGACAAAACCACCAGTCCCATTCCGGTTTTGCCTGGCATTCCCTACATGACTGGTCGAGCAGCTGGTTTTGGAATTGCTTGAACCCCAAGCAGTGCCTCCGATAACCAATCCAAAATCGGCTCCTGACCAGCATATTTGGCAATCACGCGCCCGTGCGCGACTCACATCGAAAGGAACACTATGTTCGATCAGTCTACACCACGCTTGAATCCCTGGCATCGTGCCGGTCGTCGTGCTCGACAAGGTCGAAGACGCCGCACCGCTCGCCCATGCCCTTATGGCAGCCGGCATGAAGTCCGCCGAGGTCACCTTCCGCACTGCCTGCGCCGCCGAGTGCATCGCCGCTATGGCCGAGGCCGAGCCCGAGATGTGCGTCGCGCCGGCACTGTCCTGACCGTCGAGCAGGTTGAGCAGGCCCGCACCGCCGGTGCCAAGTTCATCGTCTCGCCGGGTTACAACGAGGACGTCGTGAAGCACTGCATCGACATCGACCTGCCCGTCCTTCCCGCACCGTGACCCCCTCCGAGGTCACTGCTGCCGAGAATCTGGGCCTCAAGGTCACCAAATTCTTCCCCGCGGCTCAGTACGGCGGCCTCAACACCATCAAGCCCTCGCTGCTCCGTTTGTCGGCCATCGCTTTATGCCCACCGGCGGCGTGAACACTGCCAACGTCGAGGAGTACCTGAGCTCCTCCGCCATCATCGCCTGCGGTGGCACCTGGATGGTCAAGCCCGCCCTGTTCGCCGACGGCGACTTCTCCAAGGTCGAGCAGATCGCCCGCGAGGCCATGGACGTCGTCAAGAAGGTCCGCGGCTAGGTTTAGCTCTCTATCGTGAAAGGGGGCGTGTCCTAGACCTCGCCCCCTTTCTTTTAAAGCGGCTCGGAAGCGCGCCGTTTCCGTCACGAACAAGAACCAAAACCGTCTTGTATGCTGATAGAACGTGACGGAAGCGACACGCCCCCGAGCCGCTTTGCTTTCCCGGTCAATCAACCGACTCAACATAATCCAGTCCACCAAAACAGCTGCGGCGTCGTCTGGGGGAATGGACCCTTGCTTCCGGTCTTTTCCTCCAAGCGGCGCCGCAGCCTTTCATGCCCCGATTGCATCCCCGCACTTGCGGTGAAATACGGACTGCTTACGTCGTCAAAGCCGCAAAACAGTCCCTATTTCACCGCAACTAATTAGGGGAACGGATTAGATGGCCGAGTCTTTGGGCAGCTCAAAGTAGTCGGGATGTAAGGCGATAACCGGGCCCTGTTCCTCGGGCATTAGATGCAAATGCGTCTCTGCCAGATAGCTCGCCGTGTCGGTATCGCCCTTCTTAATGGCCTCGAGAATCCGGCGATGCTGCCCACGGATCGGCTCCCAATCCAAATCCTGCGACACCATACGCAGCCAGTTGTATCGCTCAAAATGCGTGTTGACGCTCTTCATCCAATCCCACAACATGTGGCGGCCGGCAATCTCAAAACATGTCTCGTGGAACAGGTTGTCCAGATCAAAAAAGCGACGCGTTTCGCTATGGTCGAGCGACTCGGACTCGGTAAGAATCTGCTCGAGCCGATGCTTTTGCTCGGGCGTGGCGGCAGAGCAGCATTTAATGAGCACGCTTCTCTCGAGTTTCTCGCGCAAGAAACAGGCGTTCTCGGCGCGCTCCATGCTGATTTTTGAGACATAGGTGCCGCTTTTGGGACGCGTTTCCACTAGCTCCTGCTCACGCAGACGCACAAAGGACTCGCGAATGGGCGTGCGCCCGATTCCCGTCTCCTTTTCCAGACCAATCGCCGAAAGACGTGTGCCGGGTTTGAGCTCGGCATAGATGATCTTGGAGCGCAATGCGTTGTATGCCTGATCTTGCAGGCTCTGATAAAGCTGATGTTGTTCCATAAAGCCCTCGGATGAAGCTCACGGTTTGTCGAATTTCACCACGTAATACTATCGCATCCCCCATACCCTCAGTTGCGGTGAAATAAGGGCGCTGGCACCCATGCACAACTTAGATGGCTTTGACGTGACCAGACGTGACCACCGCTATCTCGGCGCTGATCTTAGGCAACGTCGCCGGCATCGCCAGTAAGTTGTTCACCCGGCACTTTGCGCGCGCCGCGTTTGAAAAGTAGCACTACGCGCGGGGCCAACGGGCAGCCCGTGCCCACTTGTCTCTCGAGCTTGCCCTCCTCGATCAGGACAATCGTGCCGTCCGCACAGCAGGGCGAGTTCACCGTTTACCTTTTAAAAGTGAACGTTCACCTATTTTTCGGAGAATAGGAGGGTTTATTACGCTATTTCACATATACTGACCTTGCACGAAAAGCAAGACTTATATAGATGAACGTTTCTTTTGGAAGGATTGCTATGTCTGATCTTATGGACAGCTTCCGCCTGGACGGTAAGGTCGCGCTCGTGACCGGCGCCACCTATGGCATCGGCATGGCCATTGCCGAGCACTCGGCGAAGCCGGGGCCAAAATTGCCTTTAACGCCCGTCACGCCGACAAGGTTGCCGAGGCCGAGAAGCACTACCGTGAGCTGGGCTTTGATGCTCACGCTATGTTGCCGACGTCACCGACGAGGCCGTCGTCGCCGAGCTCATCGCCAAGATCGAGGCCGATTTTGGCACCACGCCCGACATCCTGGTCAACAACGCCGGCGTCATCCAGCGCACGCCGATGCTCGACATGAGTGCCGAGGACTTCCGCCGTGTCGTCGATATCGACCTCAACGCACCGTTTATCGTGTCCAAGGCCTGCCTGCCCGGTATGATCGCCAAGGGCCACGGCAAGATCATCAACATCTGCTCGATGATGAGCGAGCTCGGCCGCGAGACCATCGCTGGCTATGCCGCCGCCAAGGGCGGACTCAAGATGCTCACCAAGAACATCTGCTCCGAGTTTGGCGAGGCCAATATCCAGTGCAACGGCATTGGGCCCGGCTACATCGCCACCCCGCAAACCGCACCGCTGCGCGAGACGCAGCCCGATGGCAGTCGCCACCCGTTTGACCAGTTCATCATCGCCAAGACGCCGGCAGCCCGTTGGGGCACGCCCGAGGACCTGAAGGGCCCCGCCGTGTTCCTGCTTCCGACGCATCGAACTTCGTCAACGGGCACATTCTGTACGTGGACGGCGGCATCCTCGCCTACATCGGCAAACAGCCGCAATAGGGCATTCGGGCGAGGCGGTGGACGATAAGGTCTGCTGCTCAAACAGTCCTGCTCGCACGGAAAGCACATTAAGTGCTTTCCGGCTCGTGCGGAACTCGCGACAGACCTTATCGTCCACGCCCGCAAAACCAACTTCGGGTTGGATTAGCCGCCGCCCGCGAGCAGAAACAAAAAATGAAAACAATTGGTAGAAAGGTTGACTCAAATGAAGATCGCTCTGATTAATGAGAATTCTCAGAACTCCAAGAACCCTATGATCGAGGCTGCCCTTAAGAAGGTTGTCGAGCCCATGGGCCACACCGTCTTTAACTATGGCATGTATGCCGACGCCGACTCCAAGCCCCTCACCTACGTGCAGAACGGCATCCTTGCCGCCGTGCTGCTCAACTCCGGTGCCGCCGACTACGTCGTGACCGGCTGCGGTACCGGCGAGGGCGCTATGCTCGCCTGCAACTCCTTCCCCGGCGTGCTGTGCGGCCACGTTGCCGACCCGCTGGATGCCTACACCTTTGCCCAGGTCAACGATGGCAACGCCGTCGCCATGCCCTTCGCGCTCAAGAACGGCTGGGGCCAGGAGCTCAACCTCGAGTACACCTTCGAGAAGCTCTTTGGCTTTGGTTCGGGCAACGGCTACCCCGCCGAGCGCGTTGAGCCCGAGCAGCGCAACAAGAAGATCCTCGATGGCGTGCGCGCTGTGACCATGCGTCCGCTCGTCGACGTCCTGGGCGAGATCGATCAGGACCTGGTGAAGGGCGCACTTGCCGGCGAGCACTTCCAAGAGTACTTCTTTGCCAACGCCACCGACGAGGCCATCATCGCCAAGGTCAAGGAGATCTTGGGCCTGTAATAAGGCCCACGGGACGCACCGACCCCCAACAAACCGCCAAGCAAAAGGCGCCGCGACAATCCATGTGTCGCGGCGCTTTTTTGATTGGCTATCGCTTGAGCCACTGCAAGGCGGCCGCTCCCCTATTTGCCAAGAGCCTACAGCTCGCAGGCGACCTTGTAGCCGTCGCCGATGGCATCGCGGATGTTACCGCACTTCTGGCATCGCCCAGCACGTGAGCGGTAACACCGGCAGCGGCAAGGTCATCGGCCAGCTTGGTATTGGGGCGGTAGCCCATGGCAAGCACCAGCGTATCGGCATCGGCGATGGTGTGGACCTCGCCGTCCTTCTCGTAGCTGATGGTGTCCTCGGTAATCTCGGTCACCTTGGCCTCGGTCAGCACGTGAACGCCCTTGGAGAGCATGCGCGTGATGAGCACCGCGCGACCGGCACCGCCCTCGTTGGCGGCAAGCGTCTTGGTCATCTCGATAACGGTGACATCGCGATTGGCCGGCGACAGGTCGTTGACCAACGGGGCCAGGTAATCGGCCGTCTCGCAGCCGACGGTGCCGCCACCCACGATGACGATCTTCTTGCCCGGGAAAGCCTTGCCGCCCAGCAGGTCATCGGCCGTCATAACTTGCTTAAAGCCCTGCATAAAGGCTGGAGCAATGGGCTCGGCGCCATAAGCCAGGACAACCTCGTAACCCGCGTAGTCGCGCTGAATGTCCTCGGCAGTAAGCTCGGTGCCAAAGACGCACTTCACGCCCGCCTCGGCCAGGCGACGGTACTGATACTTGATCACGCGGGTGAGTTCCTGCTTTGCCGGCGGAACGGCTGCGATGCGCATCTCGCCGCCCGGCTCGTCCTGCTTGTCCACAAGCACCACGTTATGACCGCGCTTGGCGGCAATGTAGGCTGCTCCATGCCTGCGGGACCGGCACCCACAACGAGCACGTTCTTTGCCTCGGCGGCAGGCTCGTAGCCGGCCTCGTCGCGCTCCACGTCCGGATTGACGGTGCAAGAGATGCGCTTGCCAAACATGATGCCATTCAGGCAGCGCAGGCAACCGATGCAGGGGCGAATCTCGTCGGCGTTGCCGGCAGCGGCCTTGTTGCAGAACTCGGCATCGCACAGATTGGCGCGGCCCATCATGCAGATGTCGGCAGCGCCATCCTCAATCAGCTCCTCAGCGATCCAGGCCTCGTTAATGCGGCCGACGGTGGCGACGGGAATGTTGACGTGCTTTTTGATCTCGCGCGAGCAGGCGGCGTGCGAGGCCTGCTGCGTGCCGGCGGCGGGAATGGCGGAGCCGCGCTTGATGGTAGTGCCGCCCGACACGTGGATCATGTCGACGCCGGCCTTCTCCAAGCGACGCGAGACATAGATCATGTCGTTGAGGGTCAGGCCGCCATCGGTGTACTCGTCGCCCGAGATACGGACGTCGATGATAAAGTCCTTGCCGCAGCGCTCGCGAATCTCGGCGATGACCTCGAGCAGGAAGCGCATGCGGCGTCGAGCGAGCCACCGTACTCGTCGGTGCGCTTGTTATAGAGCGGGGTCAAAAAACCGCCGAGCATGCCGTGGGCGTGTGCCGCATGGACCTCGACGCCGTCGACACCGGCCTTCTGCATGCGCACAGCAGCGTCACCAAACTGATGCGTGAGCTCGTGGATCTCATCGACCGTGATGGGGCGCGGCGCCTCGCGGGCATAGGACGGGCCCACAAAGGACGGAGCGATCAGGCGCGGCGTGCCCGGAATGTTAAAGGCCATGTAGGCGGGGTGGAAGAGCTGCGGCATGATCTTGCAGCCATACTCGTGGACGGCCGCGGCGAGCTTTTCCCAGCCAGGGATAAACGTGTCGTCGTAGCAGCACATGTCACCCGGTAGATAGGTATAGGTGGGCTCGACCGTCACGACCTCGGTGATGATGAGGCCCACGCCGCCCTTGGCACGGGCACGGTAATGATCGACCAAGTCGTCGGTCACATAGCCATGATCGGCCAGGTTCGTGGACACCGGCGGCATAAAGACGCGGTTCTTGACCTCGGTCGTACCGACCTTGATCGGGCTAAAGAGCATCGGGTAGGCGGAAGACTCCATACAGGGTTCCTTTCGTTTGAGCCGCTCGGCGGCAGTTGCTAACGTACTTATCGTATCAGCAACTGCGCTGTACCCGACCGTACACGCTCCCCCGGCTTTTACTCAGCCCACAAAAAGTTGCGGTGGAATACGGAGTAGATAAGCCTTTGACAGCCAAAACAGTCCGTATTCCACCGCAACTGATGGGCGGGGTGGGTTAGAGGCCCAGATAGCTGGTCATGCCTTCGACGGCGAGCTTGGCGCCGGCTACGGCATGGACCACGGTGAGCGGGCCGTTGACCACGTCGCCGGCGGCAAAGACGCCAGGCACGGTGGTCATGCCGCACTCATCGACCGAAAGAAGACCGCGATGGTCGGTCTCCAGACCGCCCGTCGTAAGCACCAGTTTGTCCTTGGGCACCTGCGAGGCCGCAATCACAACCGTGTCGGCGGGCACATGGTCAAGTTCTTCCTCGTAGCCCACCACGTTGTCGTCCTCGTCAAAGATAGCCGTCTCGAAAACCGGACCGTTATCGTCGATGGCGCAAATCGCCTTGCCGCGCACGATCTCGGCACCGTCAAGCTCGGTCAGCTCCACCTCGTCATCGATGGCCGAGATATGGCGCGATCGGGCATACACGGTAACCTTGCGAGCGCCCGAGCGCAGAGCCGTGCGGGCAACATCCATGGCCACGTTGCCGGCGCCGATAACCGCCACGTTCTGACCGATCGCCACGCTCGTGGGATCGACCAGGTAATCGATACCAAACAGTACGTTACCACGCGACTCGCCGGGAATACCCAGCTTGCGGGCGCGCCAGTACCGGTACCGACAAAGACCGCATCGTAGCCGTCGCGCAACAGGTCGTCGATATGCAGCGCGCCGCCAATGGTGGTCGAGGGACGGACGCGTACGCCAAGCGAGCACATCACGTGACGGTACTTTTGCACGAGCGCGCGGGGCAGGCGAAACTCGGGGATGCCGTACTCCAGCACGCCGCCGATCTCGGGGCGCTGTTCAAACACCGTGACGGCACAGCCCAGCTGGGCCATCTTAATGGCCACGGTAATGCCGGCAGGACCGGAACCGACCACGGCAACCTGCTTGCCACACGACGGCGCGGGCTTCCACTCCTTACGGTCCAAATATGCCGTCGAGATATAGTTCTCGATACTCGAAAAATGCACCGGTGCGCCCTTGCGGCCCTGAATGCACGCGCCCTCGCACTGGCCCGAATGGTTGCAGATCATGGAGCAGACCGCGCTCATGGGGTTGTTCTGGAACAGCAGCTCACCTGCCTCTTCCAGACGGCGCTGCTTAAACAGGTCGATGATCTGCGGGATAGGCGTCTGCACCGGACAGCCTTTAAGCTGACAGAACGCCTTTTTGCACCCAAGGCAGCGGTTCGCTTCCTCAACAATATGAATAGCCATCGGTACCCCTCTTGAACCTCTACGACAATCTCTTTCGCCCAGCCTGCTTTGTTACAGAATCACGTGCTCGCACATCACGCTGCGCCCCATGCGCAGCAGCTCGTCGCGCGAGCGCTCGACCGTGGACGGCGTGCTGTTCTCGATAACGGTCATAATGCCCGGTCGCGCGGCGGCTGCCCAGGCGGCAATGGCCTCAAAATCAAAGTTTCCGCACGTGCAGGCGCCGTGGCATACCAAACGAGAGCCCGAGCCATCGCACCAACATCCTGGTCCTCGTTGTCTACGATCTCGTAGTCCTTGGCATGCAGCACGCGAATCTTGCTGCCGCACAAATGCAGCATGCGCGACACCTGCTCGGAAGCCTCACCGACGATCGTGGGATGCAGCAGCGACACCGGGTCGTAGATCACGCCGAGTGCGGTGCTCGAAACGCGCTCCAGAACCTCGCGGCAGCGCTCGGGCGTATTGACGATCTCGTTCCAGCCGGGCTCGACCAGAAGCTCGCCGCCCTCCTTTTCGGCCATCGAGCACACGCGTGCGAGCCCTTTGCAAAACGCATCGAGCGCAGCGGCCGAAAAACGGTCGTCGGCCATCTTGTTCTGCGCGTTGGGGCGCCCCGTCTCGGTCCCCACCGGACAGCCCCCAAGCCAGCGCGCGAACCTCAGGCACGCCTCATACTCGGCATAGGTATCGACCAGTTGATTCTGATCGGGCGTTGCCAGGTTTTTATAGCAGCCGAGCACCGCCACCTGCACGCCGTTGGTGTCGAGCACCTCGCGCAGATGGTCGGCGAGTTCGTGCGTAAGGCCGGAACGGTTAATGCCAAAGGACTTGTAGAGTACTTTGCTCGGCAGCTGAACGCACGAGAAACCCAGTTTGCCTGCCATGCGAATGCGCTCCTCGACCGTACCCTCGGGCAGGTCGTGCAGGCGCACACCGACGCTCAGCGCGCCTTTCGACTGCGCCATGCCTAGACCTCCTTGCACGCATTGATGCCCGGCGTGTAGCCGCCAAACGGGTCGTCGATAGAGCAGACGCCCGAGGGGGCGAGCGGATCGCGCTTACCGGCCAACTTGTCATGATGCATAGTCTCGATATAGGCGAGCACCAGCGGCGCCACGCCCTTCGCGTCGTTTTTGACGACGGGCTCGCTCATGTAGTAGCCAAACGTGCCCTCGCGGTGCGCGGTGTTGCCAAGACCCGCCACCAGGCAGATGTTGTCGAGCGCCAGCTGTCCGTCGCGCTCGGACAGGCACGTGTCGCAGATGCCGTCAAACGCACGGCGGCCGTACTGGTAGTAGCGCTCGCCCAGCACGCCCAGGCGCACGCCCTTCATGATGGCGTTGGCAAAGATGGCGCTGCCCGACTCCTCCAGATAGTTGGGGGCGATATTGGGCAGGTTGATGACCTGGTGCCACATGCCGGTCTTCTCGTCCTGATACGGCAGCATGGCGTCGATCAGGTCGTGGAACATCTTGCGGATCTCGTCCTTCTCGGCCGACATCGAGGGCGGCATGACTCCCAGGTATCGATGAGCGCCATGGCGAACCAGCCCTCGGCGCGCAGCCAGAAGTTGGCCGAAAGGCCGGTGACGGGATCGCACCAGAACTGCTTGCGGCTCGCGTCGTAGGCGTGATAGTACAGGCCGTTGAGGGGGTTGCGCATCAGGTCGTGCACCACCTGGAACATATGGAAGCTATCCGAGCAGGCACGGCGGTTGTGGAAGCTCAGCTCGTACTGCATGTAGAACGGCTGCGCCATGTACATGCCGTCGAGCCAGATCTGGTTGGGGTAGACGGCTTTGTGCCAAAACACACCCTCTTTGGTACGCGGCTGGGTCTCGAGCTGACGGTAGATTGTATCCATGGCGGCACGGTACTTGGGCTTGCCCACCAGGTCATAGAGTTTGTAGAGGGTTTTGCCCGCGTTGACGTTGTCGAGGTTGTACTCCTGGGGATCGTAATGCTTGATGGTGCCGTCATCCTGGACAAAGAAGTCGATATAGTCGTCGGCGAAGGTCAGGTAACGCTGCTCGCCGGTGATCTCGTACAGCTCGATGAGCGCCTTGATCATGCAGCCGTCAATGTAATTCCAGGTGTTCTCCTTGCCGGCGCGAAGCTTTTCGATATTCCAGGCCGGCGCCTGAGGCGTAGAGGTCTCGATCAACTGCTCGATATAACGGTCCAGAATCTGATTGCAACCCATTGCTGTCCCCTCTGACGTTATTGATGGGTGAACGTTTCCCCTAGTGTAACGCGAACGGGGATTATAGGTGAACGTTAACCCTATAATCCCCGTGAACGGCAAACTTTTAACGGCAAACGGCGGTGAGGCCCGCAGCGATGCGATGCGCCAGGCGCTCATAGCCGGCAGGGCTGTAATGCAGACCGTCCGGCATGTAGAGCTCGCGGTGCTCCGGCAAAAACGGGCTGATGCCGCTTTGCGCATACAGGTCGATCACCGGCACCGAGTAGCGATCGCAGACCTCCAGCATCGCGCGCACATAGGCGTCTTGCGTCAGGCCCAGATGGTTGGCCTCGTTGCTTGCCGGAATATCCTTCTCGTGTTTGCCGCTCGTCTTGCACGGCGTCATAAACATCAGCTTTGCCTGAGGCGAGCGCGCCGTGATGGTGCGGATCAGGTAGTCGAGCGCACCGTAGAACTCGTGCACGTCCGTGCTGCCCAGCTCTCCCAGCGGCACGTTACGGCTAAAGTCGTTAACGCCGCCAAAGACGATGCAGATATCTGCCGTGTGATCGATGCCGTCCAAGCGCTCAACAAACGAATCGCTACGGTCGGCCTTGACGGCAATACGCGAACCCTTAATACCAAAGTTCTCGATCGTAGCGCCGCCCAGCAGCGCACCCAGGTGCGAGGTCCAAGAGATGTCGTTGCCTCCCCCGCCGCATCCGTTATCGCCCCAGGTGGTCGAATCGCCAAAGCAGCAGACGGTCGATTCGCTCAAGTTTTTCGTTTCCATATTCTTCTCCTCACCCGCACACCGGCGGTCATACAGGTACATACCGTTCATTCACAACATCCGAGGGGCTATGCGTGGGCGTATTCCGCAACTTGCGAATCGAGCCATTCGATATCCTCGGCAAGATGCGCCACGCCCAGGTGGTGTCCACCCGGGCAGACCTCGTGCAGAAGGTTTTCGTCCTTGCCCAGCAGCGCGTAGGCGTCGCGAACGATATCGAGCTGCTCGTCTACGTTCGCAAGCCGCGGGCGCCGTTGAGATGGTCTTTCTCGCAGCTCTGAACCAAGAGCGGCCGTGGCGCGACAAGCGATGCAATGTCGCCCATGTCGAGCAGACGCCAGAGTCCAGGCGTGTAATTGCAGCTGCAATTGCCGTTGAGGTGCAGTAGCGAATCATCAACGCCGTACAGATAGCCCGAGACAAACGCCTTGCGCACGCGCGGGTCGAGCGCGGACAGGTACAACGTCATGTAACCGCCGCCCGAAAAACCAAAGCAGCCCAGGTCGTCCATGGCAATGTCACCGCGTGTCTCCAAGTAATCAATCAAGCGCATGTTGTCCCAGGCGTTGAGGCCCGCGACCGTAAGACCCAGCGGCTCGGCCATACGTGCTTGATTCAGACACGTACCGCGCAGGTAGCTGTTCTCGTCGTCGCCCTGACCCTTCCAGTCACGACGGTATCCCCAACCACGCGCATCGGGGCAGACGGTCACATAACCCATGCGCGCCAAACGCAGACCGTAGTCGTAATTGAACTTACGCACGGCATCGTCGACCGCCGGCACGCCCGCAACGCCGGCTATGCTTGCAGCACCCGCCCCCTGGTGACCATGCGGGCAGATATAGCAGCGCTTGAGTCCCCGCTCGTCAAGCTTGGGGCGGGACGGCTCCAACAGGTAAAACGGCATCCACACATCGTGCTCAACCTGCAGCACCGCATGAGTACGCACGATGCTGCCGGCAACCCGCACGCGATTGAGCTCACGAATCTCAATCGGGGCGCGGTCCATAAGCGAAAGACCCAAAATATCGTACAGACGAGTCCTGGTCGCAGCCTTCCATGCCTCAAAGTCTGTGGGAGTCTTGCCCGTAAATGCGGCCGAGCGCCCCTCGCGCTTCAGTCGGGCGCGCAGCGCAGGTTCGTCCTCGTAGTACGTCTCGATGTGCACGGTGCGGCCATTGGCAGATAGCCCGGCCGTCTCTACCGCATCACCGTCGCCGCCCTCGGGATCCCAACCATCCGTGCCGGCAAGCACTCGGTCACGCGCATAGCGTTCGGAATCCTGACCGGTCAGGCAATGCGCCCACGGCACCCAAGCGGCAGTATCACCCGCCGGGCCAAACAGGGCACCGCCGGCATACAGGGTGCCGTCATGTGCCGCTGGCTTATTCCAATCCCACCAACCTCGAGTGAAATATGGGGCCCAGCCAGCATTCGAGCAAAACGGTCTGGGCCCACTCGCGCCATGGACGACCCAGATAGACCGATCCGGGGGCAATGCCCTCATCGGCTGTAAACGAACAGCCATGAAACACAAATCCGTACGGCTCGCCCTGGGGCGTGGAGGCTGCCGTTACATACCCGTTGACATCCATATCGCGGTTGAGCGAGCGAATCTCACACCCCTCAAAGTAGGCACGCGCGCCGCCAAAGATAAAGTCGACATCGCCCTCGATCCGGCAACGTCGAAAATACTGCCGCCCCACGCGGCGCGGGGCGAACTGCTTGGGGCCTATAAAGCCGCCCGGCTTGGCCTCGCGCGGCGGCAGCGGCCCCAAAAAGAGCGTGTCCTGGTGTCCCTTAATGCAGCAGGCATCGACAACCAGGCGGTCACCATCGGCATACAGGGCAATCGCCTGGCCGACCTCGCGCCCATCACCGGCGTTGTTTTCGATTGTTAGACCCGCAAGCGTCACGTCGTCGGCATCGACCAGCACCGTGTACGTACGGAAGGTGCCGAGTCTTCCATCCTGGCCGCTACCATCTTCCGAAGGCATCTTGCACCCAGGCCTCCCACGATACGCACGCTGTCGGCCGTCTCGCCCTCGAGCGTCACATGCGGACGACGAATTTCGACCTGCTCGCGATACTCGCCCGGCGCCACCAGCACGCGCACCGGCACGGTCACATCGGGCACACACCGCTCCGCCGCCTCGAGCGCCGCCGAAATGCTGCGATACGCGCCTTCGCGTTCGAGCGATACCTCAAAGAGCTGTTCTTTACCACTCATCTGTCATTACGCTTTCTGTCACAGAACACCCACCATGCAATGCCGGCACCTATAGATTGCGTGCGACAGCCGGGCAGACCCGACCGTCGCACGCCTCAACATGCCGTATTCACTTGTGCAGGAGCACTACCCTACGCGCGGATAACCTTGTCGACGTTTTGCAGCTGCAGCTCGTCGCCATCCTGACCCTCGATGCGCACGTTCTGCAGGTCGAGGACTTTCACGTTCTGCGCGATGATGCCCTGGCGCACCATGGCTCCACGCCGCAGGCCATGGCCGGCACAAAGGCTCGGCATCGGCGGCAAAGGTCACATGGACATCCTGGAACGTCAGGCGCGTCACCTTGCTCTCGGGAAGGCCCGTGATATAGGCCGCGGCCGCATGGCAGTTGGTGGCCTCGATATCGCAAAACGTCGTGGCGCCAAAGCCGGGCGTACGGTCGTCGACGGGCAGCGCCTCGCGAGACTGCACGTAGTCGGTCTTGCCGTCCTTGTCGCAGAAGTAGAACGAGTTGACCACGAAGGGCGTGAGCACCTTATCCATGCGAATGTGCTCGAAGGTGATGCCCTCGTTGACGGCGTCCTTGCCGCGTCCGCGGCGTGTCTTGACGCGCAGGCCGCGGTCGGTGCGCTCAAAGAGGCACTTGCTCACGGTGAGGTCCTTGATGCCGCCGGCGGCCTCGGATCCCAGCACCACGGCACCGTGGCCGTCGTGCATGTAGCAGTGCGAGATCAGCACGTCGTGCGTGGCGGGACGGAGCTCGGGTTCAATGCCCAGTTTGCCGCTCTTGATGGCGATGCAGTCGTCCCCCACCGAGAACTGACAGCCAAGGATGCGGACAAAACCGCAGCTCTCGGGATCGAAACCGTCGGTGTTGTGGGAGTTCTTGGGACCCTCGATGGACAGGCACAGGGCATCGACGTGCTCGCACAGAATGGGATGGATATTCCACGCCGGGCTGTTGCGCACGGTAAAGCCGGCAAGGCTCACGTTTTCGCACTCGGACAGGAAAATCATGCGCGGGCGGGCGACCTCGCGGCCCTCCTCGGGACGGAAGATGTTCTTAAAGTCCTTGTTCCACCAGTTGTCCTCGGCAAAATCGGTCTGGCCGTCGATGGCGCCGCGGCCATAGATGCACACGTCGTGCACGCTCAGGCCCGTAAAGGTCGAACAGTAGGTCGAGAAGCTCTCGCCCTCCCAGCGGCCCAGGGGCAGCATGTCGGTGCCGGCATACCCGGCGCCCTCGTCGCCCGTGACCGTGCCCGGAATGTAGGCAAGCGCCGCGCGGTCGTGACGGGCCAGCAGCACCGCGCCCTCGGCAAGCTCGATGTTGATATTGCTCTTAAGGAAGAGGGACTTGATGCGGTAGTTGCCGGCGGGGATCAGCACGCGCCCGCCCTTGGGGCAGGCCATGATGGCAGCCTGAATGTTGGTGGTGTCATCGTGCTCGGCATCGCCCTTGGCTCCGCAGTCGCGAACGTTGATGGTAAAGGGCTCCGCCGGCGTGGTGACGCCTACGCTCAACTCGCGCTCGCCGCAGACAAAGCGGATCAGGTTGCGCTTGCCGGGGGTCAGGCCATCGACATAGGTCTCGACCGTATTCGTGGTACCGGCGGGCTCATCGTTGACAAAGATCTCCCACGTATCGGCACAGGTAAAGTAGCCGCCATCGTCGAGCTCGATAACGGCCGCGCGGGCATTGCGCCAGATAACGTTCGTCTCCATGGGTCTCTCCCTCAAATGTAATCAGAAGTTCATACTACTCGTTTTTAAAAAAGGGCCGTACCCGCCGGTGGATCTCCGGTGGCACGGCCCTGTGGTTTGGACGATGCGCCTGCCCTACTCGGCGGGAATTACGCTGCCGTCCTGGAAGCCAACATTGTTGTGGGCGAAGCAGTCCTCGTACTTAAAGCCGAAGAGCTCCTCGCAAAGCGCCTTGACCTCGGGCTTGACGTCGGCCATCTTGCCACCCTCCTTGACACGGTGGATCTCGTCGCAAAGGGTGTCGCACTGCTCCTTGTCAATCTTGATGCCGCGGGCAAGGACGGCCGCGAGCAGGAAGAAGCCGGCGCAGCCGATGAGCATGTAGCCGCAGATGTACAGAGGCACGGTGGCGGGCTGGGTCACGGCGTCGCTGTTGCCGGCGGTCTGAATGAAGCCGGAGGCAGCAAGGACGATAGCCCATACGTTGACGGCAACAGCCTGGGCGATCTGCTGGCAGAGCTGCTGTGCGGAGCTGTAGATGCCCTCGCGACGACGCAGGGTGATGAGCTCATCGACATCGGGGATGTAGTTGAGCAGAACATCGGGCAGATACTGGAAGCAACGTAGAAGAACTTCCAGATGGCGAAGATGATGGGGTAGGCGATCATGGCGATGGCGACCGTGGAGGTGCCGTTGATCTGACCAAAGGCGAAGTAGTTGTAGGCGATGATGCACGCGGCGCAACCGACGTTTGCCAGGTACCAAGACTTGTGGAAGCCCTTCTTGGCCATGAGGGCGACCCAGATGGCGGTGCAGACGATAGCGACGACCTTGCCGGGCATCTCCATCACGGACTCGTAGGACTTAGGAATCTGCAGACAGTAGACGATGAAGAAGGACAGGCACGCAGACCAGCAGGCAGCGGCGAGCTTCGTGGAGACCTGCGCATACAGGACCTTGCGGAAGGACTTGTTGCGGAAGGTAGAGATAACGTCGATGAAAAACTTCTTGATACCCTCGCCGACGCTCTCGATCTTCTCCTGAGCGACCTCTTCGGGGGTGTGCTCCCACGTAGACAGGTACACGCAGAGCAGCGAGATTGCCATGACCGAAGCGTTAATCGTAGCAATAATGAAGTAGCTGAACGGGTTGGTCTCGCCGAAGGTGCCAAAGCCAAAGCCGACGAGTGCTGCCATCAGGAAGCCGGCGGCGTTACCAAAGAGGTGCTTGTAGCCGGTGAGGTACGTACGCTCCTTGAAGTCATCGGTCATCTCGATGGTAAGCGGCGACAGGTTGGCGGTGCAGAACGTGTACGCGACGTTGTAGATCAGGTACAACACAAAGTAGTACGGGAAACCAAACGGCGTAGCCACAAAGATGAGCGGCTCGGCGACCATCATCGGGATAGCCAGCAAGATCCAGAAACGGCGGCGGCCAAAGATGCGGCCGATCTTAGTAGCGTAGAAGTTATCGGCCACAAAGCCCATGAGCGGGCACAGAATGGCGTTGAGATAGATGGCGAACGAGCTGATCAGCGCAGCCTCGCCTGCGGACAGACCGCACTCCGTGGACAGGAACAGCACCATGTAGCTGTGCGTAAAGCTCAGGGCACCGGAGTTGAGCATGCCGCCCATACCAAAGCCCAAGCGCGTCCAGAATGTGATCTTGCGCTTTTTACCGATCTTGTTAGTCATCGAGCTCCCTCTCTTTTCTCGATTGTCTTGTAACAAGACATTGGAGTCCATACCGATGTCTGTCTGCATATCGCCCACTCGTAGGGTGAACGTTTAGCTAGATTATGCGCGATTGCATATGATAGGTGAACGTTCATTTATATATTATCCTTGAACGGTCGTTTTTTGCCGTTAAACGGACATCTGACTTGAAAAAAATCACGATTACATGGGTATTGAGTGGGTTTAAATTTGAGGTCGATTAGGTGAACGTTTATTGTTTTCGCCGCTCCCGTACCCTCAGGAAGACACGCCCGAACAGACAGAACAAACATGGCCCCGCCGGGAACACTCCCGACGGGGCCATGGTCAATAGCGCCCTATGCGAACCCATTTACCGCTACAGGCAGACGCCATCCTTCCAAATGCTGATCTCGTGGCAGCCGCGACGCTCGGCACTCGTAAGCTTGCCGCTCGCCGTCTCTAGCACCAGCTGGTACAGGTCGTGGGCAGCCTCGTCGAGCGTACGCTCGCCCGTGGCGACCACGCCGGCGTTAAAGTCCATCCAGTTGGCCTTGTGGTCGCACAGACGCTGGTTGGTGAACACCTTGAGGGTAGCGCCGGTGCGCCAAACGGCGTGCCGCGGCCGGTCGAGAACAGGATTACGTGGCAGCCGGCAGCCGTCAGGGCCGTGGTGGATACCATGTCGTTACCCGGACCGCACAGCATGTTCAGCCATGCTTGGTAGCCTGACCGGCATACGGCAGCACGTCGACGATGGGGCAGATCCGCCTTTTGCACGCAGCCGCAGCTCTTGTCCTCGAGCGTGGTAATGCCGCCGTCCTTGTTGCCGGGCTCGGGTTCTCATAGACGACCTCGCCGTGGCTGATAAAGTAGTCCTTAAGCCGTTGAGCATGTCGCAGCTGCGTTAAAGACGTCCTGGCTCTCACAGCGATCGAGCAGA
>ENA-OQAA01000869-OQAA01000869.1-human-gut-metagenome-genome-assembly--contig:-NODE-869-length-18308-cov-3.670590_pt1 | contig 18308 bp, 22 predicted proteins | sample MGYA00242489_ERZ504515 | MGnify/ENA primary metagenome ERZ504515 (study PRJEB26092, sample SAMD00036237) | human gut metagenome | host: Homo sapiens | study: EMG produced TPA metagenomics assembly of... | reverse complement strand
CATATCCGTGGGAAGTCCTTCCGAATATCGGTTCATTTATCAAAGAACTCGGGAATACGTTAAGCAGTGATGAATATGAAAAAAGAGGAGAAGATGTCTGGATCGCAAAGTCAGCTAAAGTTGCGCCTACCGCATGTATTAATGGTCCGGCGATCATCGGGAAAGAAGCGGAAGTGCGTCATTGTGCGTTTATAAGAGGAAACGCGATCGTGGGAGAAGGAGCAGTCGTAGGAAATTCGACAGAGCTTAAAAATGTCGTGCTTTTCAATAAAGTACAGGTACCGCATTATAATTATGTCGGCGATTCTGTTCTCGGATATAAATCTCATATGGGAGCAGGTTCTATCACATCGAATGTGAAGTCGGATAAAAAGCTTGTTGTTGTAAAAACATCGGAAGGAAATATAGAAACCGGCATGAAGAAGTTCGGAGCAATGCTCGGAGATGAAGTAGAAGTAGGATGCGGAAGCGTCCTGAACCCCGGAACGGTTGTAGGAAGTCACAGCAATATTTACCCACTGTCTTCTGTAAGAGGATTTGTTCCGGCAAACAGTATTTATAAAAACAAAAGCGAAGTCGTAGAAAAATATTAATACAGGCAAGACAGACAAACCGATGTGGATAAAAACAGAAGTGTCGTAAAAATAGTGGCATATAAGGGGGAAAGGAAAAAAGAGATGAAGAAGATCGGATTTATCGGTGTGGGGATCATGGGAAAATCCATGGTGCGTAATCTTATGAAAGCAGGGTATGAACTTCATATTTATGCCCGGACAAAAGCAAAAGTCGAGGACGTGATCGGGGAAGGAGCGATCTTTCATGAAACGATTTCCGAGTGCGTAAAAGACTGCGAGGCAGTGATTACGATCGTAGGATTTCCGCAGGATGTAGAAGAAGTATATTTCGACAGCGGAAATATTTTGGACAGTGCGAAAAAAGGTGCATATTTGATCGATATGACGACCACGAGTCCGCAGATTGCCGAAAAGCTGTATGAAGAAGGAACAAAACGGGGATTTCATGTGCTTGATGCGCCGGTCACAGGCGGAGATACGGGGGCAAGAGAAGGAACTCTTTCTATTCTTGTCGGAGGCGATAAGAGCGATTATACGAACTGTCATGAACTGTTTGAAGCAATGGGAACGAATATTAATTACGAAGGTTCGGCAGGATGCGGACAGCATTGCAAACTTGCAAACCAGATCATGATCGCGGGAGCTCTTTCCGGTGTATGCGAAGCGCTGACATATGCAAAAGAAAAGGGACTTGACCTGAATGTGTTCTCGAAATCCGTAGCGACAGGGGCAGCCGGAAGCAGACAGTTTGATCTGTTCGGACCAAAGATCATAGAAAAAGATTATGCGCCGGGATTTTTTATGAAGCATTTTATTAAAGATATGAAGCTGGCGCTCATCGAAGCAAACAGAAGCGGTTTAAATCTCGAAGTTTTAAGCCAGGTTCTTGCCATTTATGAAGAGCTTGAAGCAGACGGCAACGGAGATCTCGGAACACAGGCACTTATCAAGTATTACGAGTAAAAGCAAACTATACAGGACGCGGACAGAAAGGGTAGAGAGGACTATGCTGGAGATCAAAGAATTGACAAAATATTATGGAAAGAATCTGGCGGTAGATCAAGTGACGTTTACCGTCCCTAACGGTCAGGTAGGGGTTCTTTTAGGGCCGAACGGATCGGGAAAATCAACGATCATCAAAAGCATTGCCGGTTTATTGCGGTATCAGGGTGAAATTCGTATTAAAGGGATTCCTGCCCGGCAGATTCCTGCGAAAAGGAAGTTTGCTTATGTTCCGGAGATTCCGAATATGTTCGATGCGCTGACGGTAAGGGAGCATATCGAATATGTGAGAATGGCATATGACAGTGAAATTACAGACGAGGAGATCGAAAAGATACTTAAAGCGTTTGAGATGGATGACAAGCAGGATAAGCTTGGCAATGAATTATCAAAAGGAATGATGCAGAAAGTGAGCATATGCTGTGCCCTTGCGGTAAAGCCGGAAGTCATCCTTCTTGACGAACCGATGGTCGGACTTGATCCGGCGGCGATCAAGATGCTGAAAGATGTCGTGTTAAAACTGCGTGATAACGGAGCGACAGTTCTTATCAGTACGCATATGCTTGAGATGGTAGAGAACTTGTGGGATGTGATGATCGTCATGGAACAAGGCATATTGCCGGTTCTTACACAAAAGCAGACGCGCAGGGAAAAGAGCTGGATGAACTGTTCTTTGAGATGACAGGCGGTGAGAAAGCATGAAAGCGTTAATATATTTGATAAAGAGAACAGCGGCAAATAACCTGAAAAAGGCAGTCAGAAAACCGACGACGCTTCTTGCGTTGATCTTTGGGGCCGCCTATGGAATCTTTCTTATCGTGATGCTTGGAACACTTGCGGTTACAGTTCGGATCGATTCTGTTCAAGGACTTGTCATTCTTGTGACGGTGTGGACGATCTACATTACAGTAGGAAACTTTATGTCCTATGCTTCTCGAAAAGGAATCTTGTTTCGGCCGGCTCATTCTCAGTTCGTATTTCCCGCTCCGATCAGCCCAAACTTGTTTTGATACAGGGAGCGTGGATGAATTATCTGATGTCATTTTTCATATGGATCGTGTTGGCGATCGGAGGCTTGACGGTTTTTCATGTGGAATGGTGGAAGATGCTTTTCTTCTTTCTGATAGGATGCGGCGTAGAGTGTGCGGTAGAACAATCTGTTATGATCATTTTATATACGAATGATAAGCTTCCGCAAAAATTGATAAAAGGGATCTGCTTCGGAATGAAAGTGTTTTTGATTGCATTTACGTTGATGATCGTACTTTATTTTAAAGAAAAAGGTCTGTCAGTAGAAAGCGCTCTTTCGTTTATCAACTGGCCGGTCCTTCAGATGATTCCGGTAGTCGGATGGCAGATTGCGGTATACAGGTTGGTTTTACTCGGTCCGACAACTCTGAATGTAATTTGTACTGTGATCTATTCGGTGTTTACGGTGTTCATTGTTGCGGCGGCGTTCAGAATGAAATGTGACGGCGGATATTATGAAGAGGCGGCGAAATTCGCAGACGATTATGCAGAACTGAAAAAGAGGCAGAAAAGCGGAGAATTTGTGACAAATACCGGGACGAAAAAGCGAAGGTTTCGCCGTGTAGAGAGTAAGATTACAGCAAAAGGAGCAAGAGCGATTTTTTACAGGCAATTTCTGGAATATAAGAAAGAAAAATATTTTATTTTCACGAAAATGACAGTTCTTTCGGCAGTCGTTGCGTTTATTTTCGCGTATTCTCTCCAAAAATCGGTGTCAGACAGCAGTATGGCGGGCTTTATTTTGTTGGGAGTTGTCGCGTATGTGGCGCTTATTATGAGCGGTTACACAGGAAAATGGGAAAGCGAGTTGAAAAATCCGTATATTTTTCTTATTCCTGACAGTCCGCTGAAAAAAATGTGGTATGCGACTCTTATGGAACATGTAAAGGCATTTGCGGACGGATGTATCATCTGCATTCCTATTGGGATTTTTTGGCATGTTCCGGTAATAGAGATCATTTACTGTATTTTGATCTACACCGTTTTGCAGGCAGACCGCCTGTATACAATGGTGATCGTTCAGAGCCTTCTCGGGGAAGTATTCGGAAAAACAGGGCAAAGTCTGCTTAGAATGTTTATCCAGATGGCGCTTTTAGGAGTCGGAGCCGGTGTCGGAGTGTTGGCGGCAGTGTTGATCAGTCAAACGTTGATCTTTCCGATCGTATTGATCTATGGATTGATGATCACGGTTGCGATGGGCGCGATCGCATTACTTAGATTTGATACGATGGAACAGTTTGTATAAAAACAGACGGTAAGAAAAATTTTATGAAAAACTATTTTTAAGATAAAAGGAGGAGATCGGATGTTAGATGATAAATATGTAACGATGGAAATTGAAAAAGTAAAACATATCGCCCTTGTGGCGCATGACGGTAAGAAAAGAGAACTTGTAGACTGGTGTGAAAAAAACAAAGAGATACTGAAAGGGCATTTTTTTATGCGGAACAGGAACAACGGCGCGTCTTATCGCTGAGCGAACAGGGCTTCCGGTAAAAGGATACTGTAGCGGTCCGCTTGGCGGAGATCAGCAGATTGGAGCGAAGATCGTAGAAGGGCAGATTGATTTTATGATCTTTTTGTGGGATCCATTGGAAGCACAACCCCACGATCCGGATGTAAAAGCGCTGCTGCGTATTGCTGTCGTATACGATATTCCGATTGCAAATAATCTTGCGACTGCGGACTTTATGCTTCATTCAAAATATATGAACGAGTCATACAGCAGACAAATAGAAAACTTTGATAAGAAGGTGCAAAACCGGGTCGAGGAGATGAAGTGACAGGAGATGTACTGACAAGATAAAACGGGAAGATAAACGGGCATAATAGAAAAAAGTAACAGTTGACACGGGTCTTAGACCCGTGTTATTCTATAAAAAGATACTTTAATGCTTTAAAGTGTTACGCTTTAAAGTGGTCTAAAGGATAAAACGGCAGAGAGAGGGAAAAAAGATGGGAATTAAAATTATACTGCTTATTATTTTTTTCGCAGTGATGGCGGCAGTGGGAATTTATTCGAGAAGACATGTTACAAGTGTAGACGGTTTTGTTCTGGGAGGAAGATCGGTAGGACCGTGGCTGACGGCATTTGCATATGGAACATCGTATTTTTCGGCAGTTGTATTTGTCGGATATGCCGGACAGTTTGGATGGAAATACGGAATTGCCAGTACATGGATCGGCATCGGAAATGCATTAATCGGAAGCCTTCTGGATGGGTAGTTCTCGGAAGGCGTACAAAAGTGATGACACAGCATCTTGGATCAAGGACGATGCCGGATTTTTCGGAGAACGGTACAAGAGCAAATCACTTAAGATTACGGCATCTGTGATCGTGTTCGTTTTTCTGATCCCGTACACGGCTTCGGTGTATAACGGTTTGTCACGTTTGTTTGCGATGGCTTTTAATATTCCGTATACGTGGTGTGTCGTGACAATGGCAGCGTTTACGGCGCTCTATGTTATCCTGGGCGGATATATGGCTACGGCAATCAATGATTTCATACAAGGAATCATTATGCTGATCGGAATTGTGGCTGTGATCGCGGCGGTTCTGAATGGACAGGGCGGATTCATGAATGCAATAGCAGAAATGGCGAAGATACCAAGTGATGTTCCCCTGACACAAGGACAGCCGGGAGCGTTTACATCTTTTTTGGTCCGGATCCTGTCAATCTTCTGGGCGTTGTTCTTCTTACTTCGCTTGGAACATGGGGACTTCCGCAGATGATCGGGAAATTTTATGCGATCAAAGATGAAAAATCGATCAGTACGGGAACTATTATTTCAACTATATTTGCAATTATTATCTCAGGTGGATGTTATTTTCTCGGAGGATTCGGAAGACTGTTCGACAGTCCCGAGATTTACGATAAAGCGGGCGGAGCGGTCGTTTATGACAGTATTATACCGCATATGCTTTCCATGCTTCCGGATCTGCTTATAGGGGTTGTTGTTGTGCTTGTGCTTTCTGCGTCAATGTCAACTCTTTCCTCCCTTGTGCTGACATCCAGTTCTACACTGACGCTCGATCTTTTGAAAGATAATATTATGAAAAAAATGAGCGAGAAAAAGCAGATTGTGACAATGCAGGTTTTAATCGTGTTTTTTATTGTTGTCTCAGTTGTGATCGCGCTTGATCCGCCGACCTTTATCGCACAGCTTATGGGCATTTCATGGGGCGCGTTAGCCGGGGCGTTTTTAGCTCCGTTTTTGTATGGTTTGTATTGGAAAGGCGTTACCCGTGCGGGTGTATGGGCAGGTTTATAACAGGAGTCGGACTGACTGTTGCGAATATGTTTTTTGGATTTATAAAATCTCCGATCAATGCAGGCGCAATGGCAATGATCGCAGGACTTTTGATTGTGCCTTTTATCAGTTTGATCACACCGAAGCTGAAAAAAAAGCGAGATAGAAGACGTTTTTATCTGTTATGATGAAAAAGTAACGATTACAAAAAAAGCATTCTTTAGAAGACTGATAAAAAAGAATTACTGAAAAATATTTGATTGTATGGAAAAAAATACCTGATAAGGGATTGATTTTTCAGGGAACTACTATATAATGAAGATAAAGTTAAACCCCACTAAAATACTAGGAATTAAAAAAGGATGAAATATGATCAAGTAATATTAGAAAAAAACGCTTATTATGAGATCCTGAATATAAAGTGGCGGTATGAGTTCATTAAAGTTCATGGAAAACAGGAGGTATTGAGATATGGTAAATATACAAAAAGCAGCAGTAATCGGATGTGGGTTTGTCGGCTCTACGATTGCCTATACATTGATGCAGAAAGGATTATTTTCGGAAATGGTACTCCTTGATGCAAACAAGGCGAAGGCAGAAGGAGAGGCGATGGATATCAGCCACGGACTGCCGTTTACACATGCAATGGATATTTATGCGGGTGAATATGAGGATATTGCAGATGCGTCGGTCGTTATTATTACGGCAGGGGCAAACCAGAAACCGGGAGAGACGAGACTGGATCTTGTGCAGAAAAATGCAGCGATTATGCGGTCAATCATAAAAGAGATCAAACGCGTAAACTGTGAAGGAATTTTGCTCATCGTGTCGAATCCGGTAGATATCTTAACGGAAGTAGCGCTTAGAGAATCCGGTTTTCCAAAGGAAAGAGTGATCGGTTCCGGTACAGTGCTTGATACGGCAAGATTGAAATATATAATCAGTGAAAAGTTGGATGTAGATAGCAGAAATGTACATGCGTTTATCGTAGGTGAACACGGTGACAGCGAACTGGCAGCATGGAGCTGTGCAAATATTTACGGAATTAAATTACAGGATTTTGCAAGATGCGGGGATATGAACACTTCGCACAGGATATGGAAGAGGTTTACAAAGGAGTCCGTGACAGCGCCTATGAGATTATCGAGCGAAAGGGAGCGACTTATTACGGAATCGGAATGGCAGCGGAAAAAATCGTAGAAGCAATCGTAAGAAACAGTCATACGGTCGCTCCGATTTCGGTATCGCTTGATGGAAAATACGGATTAGAAGGACTGTGCTTAAGCATTCCGACGATTGTCGGAAGAGGCGGGGCGGAACAGGTGCTGGAGATTGATTTCAGCGAGGAAGAAATGAAAAAACTGCGTAAATCCGCAGAGGAATTAGGCGCAGTTCTTGATCAGGTCAATATTGAGAAATAAAAGTATATTACCGAAATTAAAAATAAAAGCTATCGCTTAATATGTTTTTTTATTGCGTCAAAGCTTTCCGCGCTGATGACATGTTCAATACGGCAGGCGTCATCAGCGGCGGTTTTTGAATCGACGCCGAGATATTCCAGCCAGGAAGTAAGGAGGGTATGTCGTTCGTATATACGCTCCGCTATTTCTTTTCCCGAGGGGGTGAGTGTAATATAGCCTTCCGGTGAAACTGTAATATGTCCGCTTTCACGCAGCTTCTTCATTGCGACGCTGACACTTGGCTTTTTAAAGTCAAGTTCTGCGGCAATGTCTACAGAACGGACAACAGGAAGTTGTCCGCTTAATACAAGAATTGTTTCTAAATAGTTCTCAGCAGATTCATTTATAATCATAATGTTACCTCAAATAAATTTTATTTATGAATGAAAGATCAATATTCATTAAAATTAAGTATAACATATGTGTGCGAAAGCTCGCAAGAGAAAGAATATCCGCTATAGAAAAGGCACAGAGCGTCACTGTAGAAAAAACGCTTTGTGCTTTATTTTGTGAAAATACTTGACAATTTACAAAGGTTAGGTTAAACTAACTAAAGATAAATGAAAAAGATTATCAATTTCAAAAAAGTTTTAAAATAGAAGGAAGGTGTTTTTATGCCGCTTACGATGGCTGAAATAGGCAAGGTAAGTGTGATAAACCGCGTAAATGGAAACGAGGAGACAAGGCGTTTTCTCGGAAATCTTGGTTTTGTGGCAGGAACGGAAGTTACTGTATTATCCGAGATGGGCGGAAACGTGATCGTGAGTATTAAAAATTCCAGGATCGCGGTAAATGCCGAAATGGCGAGGCATATTATGATCTAGAGCTGAAAAGGCTATAAAAATTTTGAGTGAAATAGGAAGCGGAGGAGAATGGCATGGAGAGGACATTAGGCAGCGCAAAAGTGGGAAGTACAGTAACTGTGATTAAAATTGAAGGGGACGGGGCTTATAAGCGTCGGATCATGGACATGGGAATCACGAAGGGAAGCAGGATTTATATAAGGAAGGTTGCGCCGCTTGGCGATCCTGTAGAAGTTACGGTTCGAGGATATGAGTTGTCAGTAAGAAAAGAGGATGCAAAATGTGTCCTTGTAGAAACTGTATAGTAGGAGGTAGAACAAAATGGAGATCAGGGCTGCACTTGCCGGAAATCCGAACTGTGGAAAGACGACAATGTTTAATGCGCTTACGGGAGCAAATCAATATGTCGGAAACTGGCCGGGAGTTACGGTAGAGAAAAAAGAAGGGAAAGTAAGAACAAAAGAATCAAAAGAGGAGAAGATCAAAGTGACGGATCTTCCGGGAGTCTATTCTCTTTCCCCGTATACGCTTGAAGAAGTTGTGAGCAGGGATTATATTTTGAACGAGGATCCGGACGTGATCATCAATCTTGTAGACGCGACCAATATTGAGCGAAATCTGTATTTGACGACCCAGTTGACCGAGACGGGAGTTCCGGTTGTGATTGCGCTAAATATGGCTGATTTGATCCGGAAGCGAGGAATGAAAATCGACAAGAAGCGATTGTCTGAACTTCTCAACTGTCCGGTGATCGAAACGTCGGCTTTGAAAAAGACAGGACTAAAAGAATTGATCGAAGAAACGGTCTGCACTGTCAAAAGCGGAGAAAAAAGCATACCGAAAGCGATATTCTCAAAAGAGTTAGAAGCGGCGATACGAGCGGTAGAAGAGCTGCTTCCAACATGGATTGACGAGCGTAAGAAGCGTTGGTATGCAGTAAAACTTCTTGAAAATGACAGGAAAGTATTAGAAAATTTAAAAATGTCAGGCGAGTCTTTGAAAGCGATCGAGAAGATGCGTAAAGCGATGGAAGAAAAGCATGATGACGATATGGAAAGTATTGTTACAGACGAGAGGTATCAGTACATACAAAAAGTTGTTTCCGATACCGTTCAAAAAGGGAGAGAAAAACTGACTGTCTCAGATAAGATAGACCGTATCGTAACAAATCGTTTTTTAGGCCTTCCGATTTTTGTTTTCGTTATGTGGGTTGTGTATTATGTGTCCGTCACAACGGTCGGAACAGGGATGACAGACTGGACAAACGATGTGTTTGTAGTCAGTATACAGGATGCAGTCAGCGGTTTCTTGGGAAATATAGGGGCAGGCAGTCTTATCACAGGGCTTGTAGTTGACGGAATCATAGGCGGATTGGGAGCTGTGCTTGGCTTTGTTCCACAGATGGCGGTATTGTTTCTCCTTTTATCATTCCTTGAAGACTGCGGATATATGGTTCGCATCGCCTTTGTAATGGACCGCGTGTTCCGACATTTCGGATTGTCGGGGAAAAGCTTCATCCCTCTTCTTATTTCCTCAGGGTGTGGAATTCCGGGGATTATGGCTTCAAGGACGATCGAGCAGGATAATGACAGAAGGCTTACGATCATGACAGCTACGTTTATTCCATGTGGGGCAAAGCTTCCGGTTATCGCGCTTATGGGCGGAGTGATCGCAGGAGAGGCGGCAGGATATGCAGAAAGTTCCTTCATCGCACCGCTTATGTATTTTATAGGGATTGCGGCAGTGCTTATTTCTGCTATAATATTGAAAAAGACGAAGATGTTTTCAGGAAAACCGGCTCCGTTTGTAATGGAACTTCCGCAGTATCATATGCCGCAGGCAAAGACAGTTCTTCTTCATGTATGGGAGAGACTGAAAGGATTCATGATCAAGGCGGGAACGATTTTGTTCCTTGCATGTATTGTTATGTGGTTCCTTGGAGGATTTGGATTTTCAGACGGAAAATTCGGGATTGTTCAAGACAGTGCCAATAGTTTGTTGGCGATGATCGGCGGAGCGCTTGCAGTGCTGTTTAAACCGCTCGGTTTCGGAGAATGGCAGCCTGTTGCGGCAGCGCTTTCGGGATTTACGGCAAAAGAAGCCATTGTAACTACAATGGGAGTTCTTGCAAATGTGTCGGGAGATGTAGAAGATACCGTAAATGTAGCGGGCAAAGTAGCAGCGTGGTTTCCGTCGGCTATGGCAGCATTTTCGTTTTTGCTGTTTAATCTTTTGGACTCCCCGTGTCTGGCGGCAATCGCAACAATGGCGCAGCAGATGCAGTCCAGAAAGTGGTTTTGGTTTGCGGTTGTGTTCCAGAATGTATTTGCGTATGTCGTATCTTTGAGCGTATATCAGATCGGTACGTTTGTGCTTGGAGGAGCGTTCACCGTAGGAACGGCTGTAGGTATAGCGATTGCGGTGATCCTGTTGATCTTACTGTTTAGGCCGGATCCGTATAAAAATAAAAAAATATATTCCAAACGGTCGGTACAGGCGGCGTAGAGAAAATTAGTTTAGAAAGAAGGCGTGTTATGGCAGCAGATATTTTGATCATATCATTGATCGCGAGTTATTGTATTTTTCTTATTTATAAAGCAAGAAAAAACGCAAAAGAGGGAAAAGCGCCCGGGTGTGCCGGATGCGGCGGAAACTGTGGTTCGTGTTCAGGCTGCGCGACGAGTGCGGGAAAGACAGAAAATAAAAAGATGTAGGACGGAATAAACGGTGTACATCCGTGCCGGAAAGACACGTAAAAGAAAGAGATTGATATAAAAACCTCCTGATAGTATAATCGATAAAGATGGTGTAAAGCTGTAAAGAAAGCGGCAGGATCAGACAGACTGCTGTTATAAGATACATCAGAAAATCGAGAAATCAGGAGGTTTTTTGCAATGAACCGTAAAATATATAATGAATATGTAACAATTTTGGAAAGCGAACTTGTTCCGGCGCTTGGATGCACAGAACCGATCGCGCTTGCTTATGCTGCGGCAAAAGCAAAAGAAGTATTAGGAAAGATGCCGGATCATATTACGATGCGGTGCAGCGGTAATATTATCAAAAATGTAAAAGGAGTAAAAGTACCGAATTCCGGAGGAATGAAAGGCGTAGAAGCAGCGGCGGTACTCGGAATTACAGGCGGAGATCCTTCACAGGCGCTTGAAGTGCTGGAGCATGTTACAGATCGGGAAATCGACGAGGCGGAGAAACTTTTAAAGGCAGGATTTTGTGATTGTGTTTTAAAAGACGATGTAGCTAATTTATATATTGAAGCATATGCAGTATGCAAAAAGACAGAGAAGAGTGAAGCTCTTGTTGTGATAGAAGACGAGCATACGAATATCACCCATATTGAAAAAGACGGACAGGTGCTTTTTCACAAAGAGAAAAAAGAATATTGTCAGGAGAGAGAAAAAACACCGGATAAGAGTCTTTTGAATTTGGAAGATATTATTACATTTGCAAATGAGGTACAGATTACTGATGTGGAAAAAGTTCTTGGACGTCAGATAAAATACAATACGAGAATCGCAGAAGAAGGTTTGAGAAATCCTTGGGGAGCACAGGTCGGACGAGTTGTGCTAGAAGAGTTCGGAGAAGATGTAAAGTGGCGCGCTGTGGCGAAAGCATCTGCCGGTTCGGATGCAAGAATGAGCGGCTGTGCCCTTCCGGTGATCATTAATTCCGGTTCGGGGAATCAGGGTATGACTTGTTCTCTTCCTGTGATCGAGTTCGGAAAAGAACTAAAGAAAAGCAAAGAAGAGATTTACAGGGCGTTATGCGTATCTAACCTTGTGGCTCTGAATCAGAAAAAATATATCGGTTCTCTCTCAGCGTACTGCGGAGCAGTATGTGCTGCGGCAGGAGCAGGGGCAGGGATTACATATTTATGCGGCGGAACATTGGAACAGATTGAAAACACAGTTGTCAATACGATAGCGGATGCGGGAGGTATTGTCTGTGATGGTGCAAAACCAAGCTGTGCGGCAAAAATATCCACGGCGCTTCAGGCCGCGATACTAAGTCATAAGATGGCGATGCGGGGACTTACGTTTGCAAGAGGAGAAGGTCTTGTAATGGACTGCCCTGAAGATACAATCAAGCAGTCGGATATGTAGGCCGCGCAGGTATGAAACAGACCGATGTGGAGATTTTAAATCTCATGATCGGAAAGACAAAACTGGAAGATATTGACAAGTGACGTATGCCGGGAAAGAAGCCTCCTTTATGAATAACGTTTTTTATAACATGCAAGCGACAGGAAGAAGCTGATTACAACGAATAAAATCCCAATCGGAATACCGATTATAAAGATCATCGTTTTGTCACCTGCCATAAGAAATTCCATTCCCTTTAAAGAGGAAACGGCTCCGTATATTCCTCCGAAAAGCATGGCGATAAAGATATAAACGATAAGACCAAGTTTCCTTCCGAGCAGAAAGAATGCAAAATTAACGACTGCAAAAAAGACAAGGGAGAAAAGAACTCCGAACCCCCATGCAGACAGCCCTTCCTGCAAAGTGATTTTGTTGTGGCTGCTGGTGAACGAGAAAACAAAAATCAGGGAGAATACGTTGCATATTGTAAGAAAGCAGATTCCAAGTATATATTTTGACAGTACGATCTCCGTTTTTGTAATGGGGAACGTAAGCTGGATTTTGTCAAAATTCACTTTTTCATCTTGCTCAAGAGAGGATTCAATAGAGGAGCAGCCTAAAAGCGGAAACACAAAAGCAGTAATCAGCATAAAGAAATATTTTAAGGAAAATAAGTCTCCCGTTTGCATAGCCTCGATAAGCAGGAAGAGGAAAAGAACTGCTGCGAGGTAAGAAACCCCGTTTTTAAAAATGCGGAAATTTTCATAAAGATCTTTTAATATAATTCCTTTCATATGATTTTTTCTCCTTTGCTGTAAAATAACATCATATCTTCAATGGAAGCATTCTCGATAGAAATGTCGCAGAATGCTTTTCGCAGCGACTGTCTGTTTTTTATGAATACACAATAACTGTAAGGCTCTTCTCTGTATGCGATAATGTCCTCCGGAGAAAGGGCGTCGAAAAACTCTCGTCCGCAGCGGATGATTCCACAGTCATTATTCAGTTCGTCAATAGATTTAAGGAAGAGCAGTCTTCCTTCATGTATGTATGCGATATAGTCGGCAATTTTATCCAGATCGCTTGTGATATGGGAAGAAATAAGGACGGAATGGTCTTCCTGCTCTGTAAATTCTCGTAATATTTCGAGGATTTCCTCCCTGAAAACCGGATCGAGTCCGTTTGTAGCTTCATCAAGGATCAAAAGTTTCGGGTTATGGCTCAACGCCGCGGCAAATTCCAGTTTCACTTTCATCCCCGTGGAAAATGTTTTCAACCGCTTCTTTTCAGGAAGATGAAATTGTTTCAGGTAATCGGTAAATTTTTTCTGATCCCAGTCAGTATAGATGCCGGAAAGCATTTTTCCTATAAAAAGAGGAGTTAAATTCTCACCGTAATGAGAGTCGTTAAAGATGACGGCAATCTCTTTTTTGATTTCTTTCTCCTGTGATTTTAAATCCTGACCGAGAATATGGACCTCGTCATAGTCAGCTTTTACAATGTTTAGGATAGAATTGATCAAAGTTGATTTCCCGGATCCGTTTTCTCCGATCAATCCGAGTATCATACCGTAAGGAAGATCAAGAGAAATATGATCTAAAGTGAAATCTTTATATTTTTTGTGAGATTTTTTATGTGTAATGCCTGTTTCATGCTTGCTATACCTCCTCATATAATCAAGTGTTTTTTATTGAAAATTCAAGGTTTTTCAACCTTTTATATCTCAGTGAATAGGCCTCAGCTACAAGCATTTCCGTGTATCGGGTACTGAAATAGTGATTAATGGGTATACGAAATAAAACGTCATTGTTTTTCGCTTTACTGGCCTTGTGTATACCCTTCCCTCTATGGCAGCTAACCTCCTATATCCACCAGGATCATCTCTGTCTCCAGAGGTCCTAACTTCCTTCGTACTGCCTGCCCATAACCAAGGTGTCAGCTTTGCTCCCTAACGGGGTCATGCCCCATGGAAAATATTCCTGCCGACTACTGGCTCATTCTTTGTATTATTGATTACTGACTCGCTTCCTGTTCCAGCACTGTGTTCAGTGGACGTTATCTGTTACATTCTGCTTATTCGGTGGCTGCCCAGATGACAGCCTCCACTATAGTTACTTGTTTTTCTTACGCAGCCTGCGCATAAGCCGCCGGTCTCCTGATGTCATTGACCATCTTCTTGGGATCATAGCCCACGCCTTTTGTCAGTATGGCATAAAAAACACGAAGCAGCTTCGCTGCTATTGCCATAAGTGACTGCATCTTCTTTAATGGATTTAGCCTTCTAGTTGTGTAGTAATTATGGAGTTCCCTAAATTCTGGGTTCTTCGCTACAAGCGACATTGCAACCTCGAAGAGCAGGTATCTAAGTCTCTTTCGACCTCGTCTGCTTATTGTTGTCTTGCCCTTGTGTTTTCCAGAACTATTTTCAACCAGTGCTAAACCTGCAAGTTTCTGCAGTTCTTTCGGGTCATTAAAGCGTCTGATGTCGCCTACCTCTGCAAGAAATCCAGACACTGTCTTGATTCCTACACCTTTGATTTCCAACAGCTTTTCAGCCATTGGAATCTGATTTACCAATCCTTCAATCAGACCCATCACTTCCTGAAGACGTATATTTCTGGATTCATAGTCCTCCAGAAGCATTCGGATTTCCATTCTTGCAGATACTGCACCTTCTTTGCTTCCGACACTGTGCTCAGCAGCTTCGATCAGGGTCTTTGCCCTCGCCTTTCCAACTGCTCTCAACTTTGCATCCCGCCAAATCTGGTTCACTCCATCAATACCCAACGTCAGAATATCTTCTGGGAGTGGTGCTTCCTTTAGAATCAGTATTCCACTTTTGGCATCCGGCTTACCGTATACCGTCTTATATTCAGGAAAATATATATTGAACCAACGATTAATCCTATTTTGAATTCGTGTAAGCTCCGCTTGTAATTGAAATCTGATGTTTGATGCCGTTCTAAGATCAGCATAAACACCGTCTGGCAGGTATGGGATCATGTATCGTCCCTCTCTAACTAATCCTGCAATGACTTTTGGATCCTTACGATCATTCTTTGTCGGATGATTGTCGTCGAGTTCTTTTGATTTCTTCACATGGTGAGGATTTACAAGAACCGGTTTCATTTCATTATCTTGAAGAAACTTTCCAAGATTAAACCAGTAATGACCAGTTGGTTCCATCCCTGGAATCACCTTATCCTTCCCATGCTTTTCTTTGATATCCAGAACCCATGCCTTAAATGTCACGAATCCTGCTTCCGTGTTACTAAATTTGAATGGTTTCTTCGAATACTCGACTCCTCTGTAATCAAAAGCTCTGGCATAATGCGTTTCACTTCCGACATCGATTCCGAGTACCAAAGTTTTTTCTGTAATAGCTTCAATTTTTGCGTTCTGTGTGTTAGACTTCATTGTAGATACCTCTCTGTTCAATAAGATTTTTACTAACCTGCCAGTCAGTAGTCTTATTGTACTCTGAGGTATTTTCAATTTTCAACATCCACATTTTTTTATTATACAGGAAGCTCCATTTCTCATTAAATTCCCTTAAAAAAGGTATAGAAAAGGAAGCGGCAGGGGAACCGCCTCCTTGGAAATTGATATTCACTTTACAATTTTTTAGCATTTCTTTTCTTTCTATATGTATGTGCCCACCACAAGGCAACATGATTCTGTCTTTCTGGGGATCTGTTTGTGACAGAATCTCAAAAATATTTTCTTTCATTCTTTCATATTCCTTATATCCAAATCCCTTCTGCATTCCGGAATATACATTTTTTCTTCCTTTAAAACCACCCCAACAGGAAGGACAAAGAAACTGTTGCGCTGATGAATCTCGCCACAAAATATCTCTTCAAAAACTTGCGATTTTTCTTCTACATAAATAAAATATGTTACACAAGGAAATCCTAATGGCAAAGTTCTTTTGGAAGCATAGTGAACTTTTTTACGGACAAGCTGGTTCATCATTTCAATGTGCTCTTTTTTTAAACGGTGCTGGTACATTTGAACAAGTATTTGTACATTATTATTTTCACGGTCTTTCTGCTGCGTCCAGTTTTATGTTATTCCCCATATTCCCGCCTGTTCCTAGCAGCAAATATTCCGTACCATGAAATCTTTCCTGAAAAGCCACCTCAGTTTCACCAAATATTTTAAAATATTCCGAGAATCTTTTATAAAAAAATATTCCATAATTATCATTGCGGAGGCATTTTCTGCACATTGCTTTTTCTTTAAAAAATGCACCTTGGTTCTTTTTTTCTCTCAGCGTTAATAATTCCGTTATAGTATATATAAAATGCCAACCACAAAATCCTGCTAATCACTAACGAAGAAAAATCATAAGATCAGGCCATATAACAGAATAATACCTTCCCACATTTTCCAATTTGGTAAAAATAACAATAATATATATACTCCTTATTATCATTACAGGCATTTGAATCATTGCAATAATCTGGCAAAAATAATAACCTTTCAGCTTTGCCATTTTGCTGTTAGGATTCCTTTTATAATTCTTCCGAAAACATCCTTTTACATACAAAGGATTTGACGAATCCTCCCGCAGCGACCCATGATGCTTTATACCTATCACGTCCAAACTCATTGGCCTGTGACATACGAAATTCATATCCCCAATTACCAACCAATACCACAGGTAAAAAACAACATCCAAAAAAAGTCCCAGATGTCCTCCCCAACTTCCCCGCATTACATAAAATACAAGTAAAATACACAAGCATCAAAAGAAATATAATATATTCCTTTAAAGTATCAACAACATCCCTAATAACCATTTTATAATGCTTCACTGTTTTTCTGCGCTTTACTACAGACTTCATTCACTTTCCCCCATAAATATGAGATATTCCCTCTATATAGATATCAAATATTTACAAACTCCATACCCCATACAAAGCTGTTTATATAGAATAATTCCTCTGATCTTCAGTCAAAATAATTTGGAGGGTATTTCCACCTCATAGCATTTTTCCCTGTATCTGAGCATTTTCCCCGCTGGATATGACATATATTTTGGCTACTTATCATTTTCTTTTGATCCAAATCCTGGCCTAAAGTATATCCATATATACATCCATTTTTATCATATTCTATTGTAAACAAAATTCTGGCAAAATTTTCCTTCTTCTATTCCCAATCCTTTCTCCGGAAAAAGATACCGCTCCCACACCCATTTATTCAAAAAAATTATCTTTATAAATATAATGTTCTCTTTCAATAGAAGCAATCATTGAATCTGATATACAGTTTACTTTTTCCAAATATTCCGGTTTATTTTTTTCATATTTTATAATGTACAAATACGATAAAAAGCTGATATCTTCTTCCAACATCCCTACAACTGAATATTTCAAATAAAAAATATATCTACCAAAATATAATACTGAACAAAAATATCGGGGCTTTTCTTTCAAATACAAAAATGCAGAAATCAGATTTCCGTCTTCTCTGTACTTAAATCTAAACACATGATCCATTTTTATAGGCTTTCTTTTATAAAACTCACCTCTTTTCATATTACCTACAATCAGGTCAATTACAGGACTCGGTGTATGTGCTCCCAAATCTGCATTCCTATATTTCCCATATCTATCATATTTCACCTGAGTATCCTGAATCCTAAACAACTCATCACCAATATCCTGACACATTTTCTGTAGAATCAGATATACTGCACACTTTTTCATAAACTCTGAAATATATTTTTCCTGTTTTTCATCATATTTTTCTACCTGACTATGTCCTGGTGAGTTGCTACCTGCTCTGTATTTTTTCTTCTTATCACACTGCTTCTGAACATCCAACAATTCAAAAATTTTATTTTTTCGTCTGTTACATTCATCCTCATCTAAGTCTTTTGCCTGCTGAATTGCTATGATCTCAGGTACGCTAAGAAAAGCATGCAGACAAATTATAGGATTCCCGATCAATTTGACCCTGTTGATAGAATTTCCTAACAAGCTCTTGCCAAAACTTATTTTCATTGATTTTTCTTCATTCAATCCCCCCCTTCTCCACTACGATTCTTCCTGACTCTGCACCGCCTGTTTCTTTTGA
>ENA-OQAA01000868-OQAA01000868.1-human-gut-metagenome-genome-assembly--contig:-NODE-868-length-18310-cov-1.634769_pt1 | contig 18310 bp, 24 predicted proteins | sample MGYA00242489_ERZ504515 | MGnify/ENA primary metagenome ERZ504515 (study PRJEB26092, sample SAMD00036237) | human gut metagenome | host: Homo sapiens | study: EMG produced TPA metagenomics assembly of... | reverse complement strand
TGCATCTTCATCATGTAAAGAATAGCAGCTAAATATACTTGCCCCGTACAGAAAAATTCTCCTGCTGAAATCATAATTCCTAAAACAACTGCTGCCGGAATCATCCACTTTACATTTATTTTAGATGCCTTTTCAATGCGCTCATGATCCATTTACGAAGCGCTGTAGGAAGCTGCATTCGTATTTTTCCATACTGCTTTCGTTTTACATTGACAAAATCAATCAGATATAATATCGCAAGTATAAAAAATACTGCTGCAAAAATCCATGTAAGTACATTGCTGATACTTAAAAATATATCCTGCCCTATCGCCATGAAAAGTTTATATAATCCCATTCCCATCGCAAAATATGCTGTAAACTTCCTGCAAGATAAGCACATCCCGTTTTTATAACAGAACGTCCTGACATTGCAATCGCTGCAAGCAGCATCAAAAGCATAGAAGCACCACATGGATTGACTCCGTTAATAAAGCCAGTGATTGCAAGACCAATATAGGTTTGTGTGGATTCAGATTTTTCTTCTTTTGCCTCATCAGATGACAATAGCGCATCCAAATCGAAGTTAGTTAACCCACCTGACTTCCATACCTGCTCAAGATTTTTTGTGATCTCGTCTGCACCACTTAGATAGCCATCTTTATAGAATACAATCGGCACCTGCTGCTTGTCTGATGGTACATTGTAAAGTGAAAACAGCTTTTGCACAAGAACAACTCCGTCCCCCTCGGCTATGTTAAATTCGTGAACGGTAAGTGTTCCAGCTTGGGCGGTTTGTTCTTCAGATTTCATTTCTTTTAAAAGTGCTTTCACCTCACTGCAATCGGTACACGATACAGTTGAAAAGTAAAGTAACACTGCATCGGTGCTTGTATCCTGCGATACTGCATCGCGAAGCTGACCTTTCCAATCAACCGATGAATCAGCTGTGGACTCTTCTTGTGAGCCTTCTAGTAACTTGGCTTTTTCATTCTGCAACACGTTTTCTAAGTTTTCTTCACTTGTCTGCTTTAAGGTCGTAACAATCTTTTCCTTAATCTCGTCTAAACTACTTAAGCAAACTGTAGCCACTCCATCATCTGAAAGAAAGAATAGTGCTGGAAGGATTGTCGAATCTTCCTCTAGTTCAAGCTCCTGTAATCGTTTTTGAAAATGCTTTCGTTCTTCTACCCGAAATGTATTGTAGACGGATATCTCATACGGATACTCAGATTTTAAAGGTTTGATTGTTTCCGACACAATCTCAAAGAAATCATCCTCTGGATGGCAGGCACCACAGACATTGTACTGGTAATACTCAAGCTGTATTGTCTGCACAGAATCCCCAGCTGTGCTTTCCGAGGCCATGCTGACCGCCCTGCCATGCCCAAAAATACCTAATGTAATAACAATTGTAAGCACAATCACGCTTGCTATCAACTTCCGAACTGAACTACTTTTCATAAAAAACCGCTCCTTATTTTCTCTCTATCATATCATTTTCAGAAGGCGATAGCAAGTGAACTTCTAAATCCTATTTAATAGAGCGGTCCATACTGCTTGCATGCCGCATAATCAGCTGCCTGAACATCTGTAGTTCCAAAGCTTGCCCATGAATGCGGACGGAAGACTTTCTCCTTATCTACATTATGCATTGTTACTGGAATGCGAAGCATACTTGCCAGCGTAATCAAATCTGCACCAACATGTCCGTATACTGTAACTCCGTGGTTTGCACCCCAGTTTGCCATTACGCTGTAAACATCGGTAAATGCACCCTCACCTGTAAGTCTCGGGCAGAACCATGTAGTAGGCCATGTCGGATCGGTACGCTTATCAATTGGATTGTGAATCTCATCCGGCAGATCTGCTGTCCAACCCTCTGCAATCTGGAGCACTGGTCCAACTCCGTCAATAATATTAAAACGAAGCATCGTTACAGGCATTTCAGCGTGGCAGCGGAAATGGCTTGAATAGCCGCCGCCGCGGAAGTATTCATAATCTGCTCTGCACCAGTCAGTTGCTTCAAGACAATTCTTGATATCCTCTTCCTTCATCTCCCAGAATGGCTTCATTAAATGATTTCCATTCTCGTCAACACATGCGCCAGATCCATCAAGTGCTGTCGCACCAGAATTGATCAGATGGATAAATCCATTTGAAGCTACACCGTCTGGCTTATGTCCAGTTACGCGCTCACACGCCTCTGGACTCCAGTATGTACGCACATCATGGAAGCACGGTGCTGAACCAGAAATCAGATTTCCAAGAAGCATTGCAATTCCATTGCATGTATCATTTTCTGTTGCAAACGGAGTCGGTGCCTTTGGTCCATTCCAGTCAAATGTGGAAGCTAAAATTGCCTCTGTAAAGTCGGCATTTGGCAGCCAGTCTGTCCACTGTCTCTGTCCCTGGAAACCACCGGCAACTGCATTTCGTCCCAGTGCCTCTTCATGCCATCCAAGCTCATCAAGACGCGGATTTCCATAAAGAATATCACGCATAATAAGAGTCATCTTTACAATAAATTCCCAGTCCTTACCAGGAGCAATTACCTTTGATTTTGTAATAACATCTGGGAAATTTTTACCTGCATTCTTATCAAAACCTTCTCTGCAGTTTTCCTTTACCCATGCAAGTGCTCTCTCATACTCTTCGTGATCATAAATTCCGATAGTGATACGGCGAAGAATCTCAACCTCATCAACCCACTCTGCACGAATACCAAAATATTTCTGAAGTACATCTGCATCACAGAAGCTTCCTGCAATTCCCATAGTTACTGCACCGATATTAACATATGCTTTATTGCGCATCCAGCCTGCTGCAACTGCGCCTCGTGCGAAACGAAGAATTTTTTCTGCTACATCAGCAGGAATAGAAGTATCATTTGCATCCTGAACATCATGTCCATAGATGGAAAATGCCGGCAGACCACGCTGTGCATGTGCTGCCAAAACTGCTGCCAAATAAACAGCACCTGGACGCTCTGTTCCATTGAATCCCCATACAGCCTTAATTGTGGTTGGATCCATATCAAATGTCTCTGTTCCATAGCACCAGCATGGTGTTACTGATAATGTTGCCGTTACGTTCTGCGTGGAAAACTGTTCTGCAACACGTGCTGCCTCTGCACCACCACCGATTGTAGTACAGCCAACTACGCACTGTACTGGCGTTCCATCCGGATATTTTAAATTCTCAGAGATCAGCTTTGCTGCGTTCTCTGCCATTGCCATAGTCTGAGCTTCAAGACTTTCACGTACACCGCCCCAGCGTCCATCGATAACCGGGCGGATTCCAATCTTTGGATATAACATAAGTATCCTCTCTTTCTATTTATATAGATCTCTATTTTGTTCGATAAAATTTTAAATCATCGTAACTGCGCTTATTTATCTGTTGGTTCCCCTTCATCTTGGCGTTCAAACTTTTTTATAGCCTGGATGCTTTCCTGTGATATGATAATAGGAACGCAGATTGATCAACTTATCGATATTCTTACGATCAATATCGTAGCTTCCGCCAAGCAAAATTGCATTAAGCGTAATCTTTGCCCACAATTCAAGGCTTTCCATTCTATAATAAGCAGTAATGACATCACTTCCAACGGCTAATGCACCATGATTTTCAAGAAGCATTACATCATGCTCGTTTAAATATGGCTCGATTGCGTCCGGCACTTCTGTTGTACTCGGTGTTCCATATGGTGTAAGCGGAACAGCTCCAATTGCAGCTACATCCTCGATCATGTTATACATATCCATCGGTCTGTGTGCAACTGCAAAACCAGTTGCTGTCGGTGGATGTGCATGTACTACTGCCCTTACATCGTCACGTTTTTCGTAGCATCTCATATGCATCTTAATCTCACTTGACGGACGCAGTCCCTCTGCTCCCTCTAAAATGTTTCCTGATGCATCGATACGAAGCAACTTATCTGGTGTGATAAAGCTCTTGCTCATTCCAGTTGGTGTTGCAAGAAATGTTCCATCATCCAAACGTACACTTACATTTCCATCGTTTGCTGCAACCCATCCCAACTGCCACATTTTGTGACACACATCACAAATTTGGTCTTTAATCTCGTCGATCTGCATTTTCATCCCTCCTGTTTTCATTGATATCACTTCCCGTCAGATATATCTGCCGAGAGTCTTTATAAACTTTCTACCCTGATTATACATTTCATTTTAATTTATGTCATTGTTTATCATGATTATCTATTGGATTATATTGATATTTTGTTGTTTTTGCTGTATAATCAAGTTGTTTTTTTCAATTTTTTCCTCGAGTTTGTTTTACCAAACCCATATTTTCTTGTTTATGTTGATAAGTGCACAAAAACAATAGCACATGTGCACATTTATTTATGAAAGGATTTATATGAAATTTTTAGCTCTGCACGAGAATGCAGCCAGAGGCACCTCTGACTTTCCAATTGAATTGTACTATGTTGATAGAAGTCATCCCCGATATGAAATGCCCTTTCACTGGCACCTTGAATATGAGATGATGCTTGTGTTAAGTGGAAGTTTCTCTTTATCAGTTGATGGAAAAACTAAGACCTTGCACAAAGGTGATACTGCCATCATTTCTGCCGGAGCCGTACACGGCGGTGTTCCTGACAATTGCATCTATGAGTGTCTCGTATTTGACACCAGCCGCTTTATGGAAAGCAGCAGCGCACTGCTTCACAGAAAGTACTGCGACTTTTTTGACACTGATACGCTTATTTATCCTTTTTTTGAAAAAGTACTCACTGCAATAAACTGATCTGCCAGATGTTTGATGTAATGGATAAGCGTCAAACCGGCTACGAATTTTTTACAGTCGGACTGATGTGGCAGCTATTTGGTCAGATTCTGTATGATCGCTCCTATACTGTCACTGATATGTCTGAGCGCAGAAATGCAAAGAGTACCGAACAAATTAAAACGGTACTCAATTATATCAGAAAAAATTATGCCTCACGCCTGACGCTTGCTGATCTTGCTGATGTTTTAAATCTTTCTCAAGAACATTTTTGTCGGCTGTTTCACTCAATTACAGGAAAATCTCCTATTGATTATTTAAATTATTACAGAATTGAATGTGCCTGTGAGCTTTTATCTTCTTCCCAAAAAAGTATCACAGAAGTCGCCTACTCATGTGGCTTTAATGATCTAAGTTACTTTAACCGCATCTTTAAACGATATAAAAAGGTGACACCCGGTCATTACCAAAAGACTATGCTCGCCAAAAAAACAGAATAAAAATAACCCCATGAGCAAGATAATCACGCTTTGACTCATGGGGTTGTAACTAACTACACTTATTTAAGGTTGTACACACATCCTTCAAACAGCTTTAAACCTGTCTCTGTATTCGAAATTGTAAAGTAAAATGGATGATCCATGTTCATCTCAACTATATCATCCTCTGGCAAAAGTGCCATTGCTTCCATAAGCATCATAGTTACTGCTGCTGCCTCTGTTCCGTTTTCATCATTTTTGATTGCTGTTTTATGGTAGATTGATCCAACTGCCATCTCTGCATCTGTAAGTCTGTCATAAATACAGCCATCGAAAATCCCCTCTAATCCAAGTTCTTTTAATATATCCTTTAATTCATTTCCATATTCCATCTCAAACTTTGGCATTGAAAGAGAGACCTCGCGTCTATCCCACTCTTGCTTATCTGCCTCAAGCCCAAGCTGATAGAGATAATCTTTTTCGCTCCATTTATCAGCCGCTGTGCTATCCTTTGGCAGATAAACCGTCATCTCACAGCCACCATGGTAAGGCAGACGAATCATCTGATACTCATCATTTTCTGCATACTCAAAATGATCCTGCTGATGCATCATATCCACAGATGTATCACCCTCTTTTCCATGAAAGATCTGTTTGTCTGTTAACTCTTTTTCAAATGCATTTACCCATGCAGCCTTAAAATAAACAGCATTTAAAAGTGTCATTCGAATACCGGATCCATTGGTTCATCAAGAATTGATGGAATCAGCGTGCGTCTTCTCATTGACCCAATCATTGATTTCATTCATTGTTTCCTCTGATGATAAATCACAGCGCTTTAGTGATGCCTGATATGTATTTGAAAGTATATCTGCCAGATCGTCAAATGAAGATGACATCTTCATTTTCTCGTCCACATACATAGCATTTGCTGTTTCTAAAATTGACTTTGGAATGCTGTAATCATCACTTCTACACTCACTACTTCCTCTGATGAATCTGATGACGCTTCATTTTCATCTTCTTCATCTTCCTGATTTTCCTTATTTGTTCCAAGAAGCGCTGCCAGTTCTTCCTGCGCTGCTAAAATCTCACTCTCACTCATATTGTTTAAGTCCAGAAATTCTTTTAACTGCTCAATATGTCCACCGCTTTCAGAGCAGTGACTAAGAAGCGTCAGTGCTGTTGCAATACTATAGGAAGAAATAAATACATTTTCATTCTTTGCCGTAAGCTTTTCCATTAACATTGATCCGATTCGGTTATCTGCCTGCACAATCGTATCGACATAATTTTGTTTTCCCTGATCCACAGGATATTCCTCATCCTCAAGCGTTGGAATTTCGATCAAATCATCATGAGAGCCTGCCGTTGTTTCTTCCACAGTCTCATTGCCCCATACAGGTGCGGCTGCCTGCATCACCTGTGAGCATGCCATCATCATTCCCATTGCAGCTGTCAGTCTCATTAAATTCTTTCTTCTCATATCATTATCCTGCCTTTCCTAATATGATGTACTCCTTTGATACCAGATTACTTTCACAAAATTTTATTTAAGACTTTTATGTCTTCACTCTTTAAGACGGAAAATTAGATGTAAGGTTACACATTCTGAAAAAAATTTTATCAATTAATCCACAACTGTGACTATGCCATTCCGCAGATCGTATCTGCTGCTGCCTGCACGACTTTTCGCAGCGTATCAGCCTGCAAAGTATAGGAAACATTATTTTGTTCAAATGAAGCGAAAAAATAACTAGAATCTTCTTTTTTATAAAAGAATACATCTATCCCACCAATACTCGTAGCTGGCAATGCTGTATGTGATGTCTCATCTTCACTGATCTGACTTTTTGTTTCTTTTCCCAATGTGATTCGTTTGAAACCGAAAGTGTATTTTTATCTTCAGGTTCCGCGTAAGCCTCTGCCTCCGCCAGTGTTTCACTTCCCTCGAGCGCTAAGATTTCCTTTTCATATTCGCTTTCTGTATACGCAGCCATCATCAGCGCACCATCTGTTTGATCTTTTTTTGCCGTGATCTTTCTTCCCATAACTGTTCCTGCGGTGAAAATACAAATACCTGCGGCTGCCGTAAGTGCTGTCCTCAAAAAAATCACTTTTCCTTTTGTTTTTTTCTGTTTATCTTCTTTTAACTGTTCTAATCCAGCTTCCTCTATAAGATCATCATCCACAAAGCGCAAGCTGTCTAACAAATCCTTTCCTGTCATATCCAAATGCCCTCACTTTCCAGATATTTTTTTAACCGCCCACGTATTCTATGCAGCCTCACCTTTGCACTGCTCTCACTTATTTGCATCTGCTGCGCCAGATCTTTTATACTCACACCATACCAATAGCGTTTCATAAATAAAAGTCTGTCCTGCTTTGACTGTGTCCTCAAAAAAGCTGTTATATTCTGTCCAATCTGTTCCCCCTGCACCTTATCTTCATTGCGTGAATCTGGAATGCACTGCTGCATTTCATGCGTAAGCTCAACTACCAAAGCACTTCGCTTTTGCGCATTTTTATGATCCAGTACATCAAAGCATAAAAAGCGGCATATCTTTGCAAGATACGCAAAGAAAAACTGCGGTCTTGTCGGCGGTATAGAATTCCAAGTTCGAAGATAAGTATCATTGACACATTCCTGTGCATCTTCTCTGTTTTCCAAAATGCCAAATGAGAGTCTGCCGAGCTTTTCCCCATAATGCGTCTGTGTCTCCTCTATTGCTTTGGGATCTCGTTTCCAATATAGCTCTATAATTTCATCATCCTTTGTCTGCAATCGCTTACCCCCTAACTGATATCTTCCTAATATATAAGAAGGATTTTTTTGTGCCGCGTTACATTATAAAGAAATAAAATGCACCCGTCATTTGACAGATGCATTTTTCTTTTCTTACGCTTCTACGCTGACAAGCTCAATTGTAAAGTTTAATTCCTTGCCTGCCATCTCATGGTTTGCATCAAAAGTAATGGTCTTATCATCTTTTGCAACAACCTTAACTGGGAATGGCTGACCAAACTGATTAGACAGATATACCTGCTGACCTACCTCAAGTTCCTCTGAACCTGGAAGCTGCGCAATCTCAAGTGTAAAGATCGCAGCTGGATCCGGCATGCCGTATGCTTCCTCTGGCATCAGATGGATCTCAACAGACTCGCCAACTTCCATATTTGCCACAGCCTGATCAAAGCCTCTGATCATCTGACCAACACCACAGATAAACTCAAGCGGCTCACCACGATCATATGAGGAGTCAAACTGTGTTCCGTCATTAAATGTTCCCTTATAATGAGTGCGGCACTTCTTTCCTACATTCTTACCTTCCATGATCGGCTCTGGTGTTCCACAGCCGCCGTGGCATCCGCGCAGCCGCCCTCGCAGCCAGACTCTTCACTCTCCTCACCATGACAGCAGTGACCGCCTTCTTCATGATGATGATCGCAATTTCCCTCACTGGTGCACTCAAGTGTTCCATTTACGTAGCTTTCGGCAGCCTCATTTACATCACCAGAAACGCCGGCACATACCTTGATTCCAGCCTCAGAAAGTGCTTCCTGCGCACCGCCTCCAATGCCGCCGCAGATTACAACATCAACTCCTGCATCAGCAAGAAAACCTGCCAGCGCACTATGTCCTGCTCCATTTGAGCCAACTACCTCGCTTGAAATGATCGCGCCATTCTCCACTTCAAAAATCTTAAAATTCTCTGTTTTTCCAAAATGCTGGAAAACAGATCCGTTATCATACGTTACTGCAATTTTCATTTTTTCTTTTTCCTTCCCTGCAATTTTGAACCCTACTGTTCTATTAAATCGCATATTGTATTGATTATACCCTGAGACTATCAGCTGCGTCAACCATTTCTTTTTTTGGATTTGCAACCCATTGCTATCAGGGGTTGTTTTTTGCTATAATGACAGTGCTTGATTTTATTAAGAAATTCTTAGGCTTTTTGAAAAGTCTGCGATAAATGAAAGGAACATTATGAATGTTGTAATTGCAATTGACTCCTTTAAAGGAAGTCTCAGTTCATTAGAAGCCGGCGAGAGCGCTGCTAATGGCATAAAAAAGGTCTACCCTGATGCCACTACAGTGATTCGTCCACTCGCTGACGGAGGCGAGGGCACGGTTGATGCACTTGTCGCTGGCTGCGGCGGTAAAATGACAACTGTTTCTGTCACAGGACCACTAGGCGAGACTGTTTCATGCCAATATGGTATTGTCTCTGCTACTAAAACTGCCATAATTGAAATGGCTGTGGCTGCTGGTATTACACTTGTCCCACCGCAAAAGAAAAATCCGCTTCACACCACAACTTATGGTGTCGGTGAAATTATTGCTGATGCAGTTAAACGCGGCTGCCGGCACTTTTTGATTGGCATTGGAGGAAGCGCCACAAATGATGGCGGCATCGGTATGCTTCAGGCACTAGGCTTTGGAATGCTTGATGAGAATGGTAATCAGGTTGAATTTGGTGCTAAAGGACTTCGCCAGCTTAAATCAATCACAACTAGCCATGTGCTGCCAGAGCTTTCAAAATGTACATTCCGTGTTGCCTGCGATGTCACAAATCCACTTTGCGGCTCTACTGGCTGCAGTGCTGTTTTTGGACCGCAAAAGGGAGCTGACTCTGAAATGATCAATATGATGGATCGCTGGCTAAAAGACTATGCATTACTCTCACGCAAATATTTTCCAGATGTAAATGAAAGTCTCTCCGGTGCAGGTGCTGCCGGAGGACTTGGCTTTGCTTTTTTAACATTTTTACATGCCACGCTTGAATCTGGTATTAAGATTGTTCTTGAGGAAACAAAGCTTCGCGACTATATTCAAAAGGCCGACATGGTTGTAACAGGAGAAGGCCGCCTTGATGGGCAGACTGTCATGGGAAAGGCGCCTATCGGTGTCGCAAAAATTGCAAAGGAATATGGTAAGCCTGTAATTGCCTTTTCCGGCTGTGTCACAAAAGATGCCATCGCCTGCAATGAGCACGGGATTGATGCATTCTTTCCAGTACTTCGAAGCGTTTCTACACTTGATGAAGCGATGTGCCGCACAAATGCAATGCAAAATATAGAGGATACTGCTGAGCAGGTATTTCGCCTGATACGAACATTCTCCCATTAAACATATTGCTTTCAAGATTGCTGTATGCTGCAAATTATTCTGTATCAAGAGCAAAAAAGAAGGATCTGTCGAATTGACAAATCCTTCTTTTTTATTTCACATCTTTTATGTATTTATGCTAATGGCTTTCCTGTCAGCATCTCATAAGCCTGCAGATACTTCTCGATTGTCTTATCAACAATCTCCTGCGGAAGTGTCCAATCGTTGTCCGGGTTTGCCTTTAACCAATCACGAGCAAACTGCTTGTCAAAGGATGGCTGACCATGTCCTGGCTCATAGCCATCTGCCGGCCAGAAACGTGAGCTGTCCGGTGTAAGCATCTCATCACCGATAACGATATTTCCATTCTCATCCAGACCAAACTCAAACTTGGTATCTGCAATAATAATGCCCTTGCTCAGTGCGTAGTCTGCACACTTCTTATACAGTGCGATAGTGTAATCACGAAGCTTCTGTGCATACTCCTCTCCTTTTCCTGGGAAATACTTCTCCAGATGAGCAATGCTCTGCTCATAAGAGATATTCTCATCATGATCACCGATCTCAGCCTTTGTAGATGGTGTATAAATTGGCTCAGGCAGCTTATCAGACTCCTTTAAGCCTCTGGCAGCTCAATTCCGCATACCTTTCCAGTCTTCTGGTAGCTTGCCCAGCCACTTCCAGTGATATATCCGCGCACAATACACTCCAGAGGAAGCATCTGCAATTTGCGGCACATCATACTGTTTCCATCAAACTTCTCCTGCTGGAAAAACTCCGGCATATCCTTTACATCCGTAGAGATCATGTGATTTGGAAGAATATCTTTTGTCATGTCAAACCAGAATCTGGACATCTGAGTAAGGACAGTTCCCTTCTTAGTTACCACGTTGTTCAGAATGACATCGAAACAGCTGATACGGTCAGTTGCTACCATGATCAGGCTGTCGCCATTATCATAGATTTCGCGTACCTTGCCTTCTTTGATTGGCTTTAACTCTCTCATTGTAAATACCTCATCCTTATATAATATTGTATTATGGGCGGATTTTTTGCTTCTTTACAGATATTATTCTGGAAGCTACTTCCGCAACACATCTACACTACCACTACTTCTGCTGTGTTGTCAATAGTTAATGTGTTTCAAACATTATATTACTTGACAATGGTATGATTTCATACTATACTTTTTAAGTACGATTTCATACCTTTATTTTTAATTAACGGAGGAATTTTATATGAGTGTTCAATCTTCTGCTTCTCTCAAACGTCTCAACCATTTGCAGTGTGAGATGAGCGTTGTTTACCATGAAATGTCACTATCTGTCGGCCAATCTGACAGCGTCATTCAAATTTTATATACGATATGTGACAGTGGTGGGGAAAGTTGCCTACTTCACGATATCTGTAATCTGACCGGTCTGCCAAAGCAGACAATCAATTCTGCGATTCGAAAGCTTGAGCAGGAACATATTTTATATTTGGAATCAACCGGTTCTCGAAATAAACGCGTCATTTTGACAGAAAAAGGAAAACAATTGGCCGCAAAGACGGCTGGAAAAGTCATCGCTGCTGAAAATCGAATTTTTGAGGAGTGGGGATCTGAGGAAGCAGAAAAATTCCTCGCCTTAAATGAGCGATATTTAAAATGTCTGCGCGCAGAGCTAAAACGCTTAAAAGAAGAAACTATGTAAGGAGACTGTAAGTCATGAAAATCCAATTATCGGATCATTTTACTTATGGAAGACTGTTTCGCTTTACGCTTCCTTCCATTGTTATGATGGTTTTTACGTCAATCTATGGTGTCGTTGACGGTTTTTTCGTTTCAAATTTCGCTGGGAAAACTGCATTTGCTTCGATCAATCTGATCATGCCTTTATCATTATCATTGGAAGCCTTGGCTTCATGGTCGGAACCGGTGGCACGGCTCTTGTCTCCCGCATTCTCGGTGAGGGCGATGAGAAAAAGGCAAACAAATATTTTTCAATGTTAATTTATCTGACGATCATAATGGGTATCGTTTTATCGGTTATCGGTGTTGTTTTCATGCGCCCGGTTTCAATTCTTCTTGGCGCAACCGATGCGATGATTGAGGACTGTGTTTTATATGGAAGAATTGTCATTAGCTTTACTGCCGCATACATGCTTCAGAATGTATTTCAAAGCTTCCTTGTTGCTGCTGAAAAGCCAAATCTTGGACTGATTGCCACTCTTGCTGCTGGTTTTACCAATATGATCTTGGATGCTGTTTTTGTCGGTGTCTTCAGATGGGGAATCACAGGTGCTGCACTTGCGACTGGAATTAGTCAGTGTATCGGCGGTTTGCTTCCTCTGATCTATTTTATTCGTCCAAACAACATCAAACTGAGACTAACAAAAGCATCCTTCGAGCTTCGCCCAATTTTGCAGGCCTGTGCCAACGGTTCCTCGGAGCTTATGAGTAATGTCTCTGCCTCAGTCGTCGGTATTGTCTACAATTTCCAGCTGTTAAAATACCTCGGAGAAAATGGTGTTTCTGCCTATGGTGTTTTGATGTATGTTCAGTTTATTTTCGTAGCAATTTTCTTTGGCTATGCAATCGGTTGTGCCCCTGTCATCGGCTTCCACTACGGAGCTGGAAACCACAGTGAACTGCAAAATCTCTTAAAAAAGAGTGTAAAAATTATGATGAGTCTAGGTGTCATCTTAACTGTCCTTGCTCTTTTATTGGCACATCCTCTGGCAAAGATTTTTTGTCGGCTACGATGCAGAGCTGCTTGCAATTACAGAGCACGCCTTTAAGTTGTTCTCATTTTGCTTTTTACTGTCAGGCTTTAATATTTTCTCCTCATCATTTTTCACGGCTCTTAACAACGGTGGAATCTCAGCCGCGATTTCTTTCCTTCGTACACTGATTTTCCAGACACTGTCTGTTCTGATTCTTCCGATCTTTCTCGGAGTGGACGGCCTCTGGGGTGCAAATGTAGCCGCTGAAATTTTTGCGTTTGTAATTTCACTTGCATTTCTTGTGCAAATAGGAAGAAATATCATTACTAATATTTGCAAAAAACAGAATCAAAAAGCCACTGGGGACAGGTTTATAACTCTGACGAGCCACAAAAACCTGTCCCCAATGTTTTTTTATTCTTCGCTTTCAGCAGTATTCTCTGCCTCACTTGTTTCCTTTAAATTCTTTTCATCAGTCTTTGAAGATACTTCTTCACTGCTTGCCTTCTCGCTGCTTTCCTTTTCGCTGCTTCCTTCTTCGCTGGACTCCTCCTCGATCTGGGATGGATCGTAGATATTCACACCAATCACAACTGCGCTTGTTCCATTTCCAGAGTCAAGCTTTCCGATCTGGAAGCTGTTCATTGTATAATCACCATACTGATCTGTCTCATTGTACCAGAATGCACCCGTTGTGTGGTAAACAGTTCCTTTGCCGCCATCCTGATCATTTTCCTGATACTTATCTTCATCGCCAAATGCCTCACGCGCTGCAGCAACCGCCTTATCAAACAGATCATCTAACTGCTCTGCTGTATAGGTATCCTCAAAGTAAACAGTCAGTGTTGTCAAACCACCCTCTGCATTATATACAGGCTGCATACCAACGGAAATATAATTAAGAAGCTTAACAGAGTAATTGATGTCACCCATCGTCTCGCCCTCTGTAAATGCTGTCGTAGTGCCAATCGGCATTGCGATCTCCTTTTCAAGATCCTGATAACTGCTTAACCATCCCAGATCCTTGTACTGGAAAGTACCATCAGATGCCTGGAAATCAGTAATCTTAAACTCCTCTAGTGTATCAGCTGCTGCCGTTGTCTTTATCTTATTCGCATTTGCATAAGAGCCATATCCCATTCCACTTCCATAATAGCATCCTGCTGCAGACAGCATCATCATACTGATACCTCCTGCGAGTAATGTCTTTCTTTAAATAAATGTCTCATAAATAATTCCATGCCTTTCACTCATTGACCTAATTAGCTTATCGTTTGCTGTCAATGTACATTATATCCATTATATCAAATCAGACTGAGAAATCAATAAAAAAAATTCAAATTTCCTATTGACAAATCTATTGCGATCTGCTATTATAACACATGTTGTAGCGCTATCGCCAAACGGTAAGGCACTGGACTCTGACTCCAGCATTTTCCAGGTTCGAATCCTGGTAGCGCTGTTAAATTTAAGGACATCGCGTATGCGGTGTCCTTTTTGTTATAAAATTTTATAACACCTATTATACTCATTGTCAATGTCAATTGCCTCATTTTTCGCAAAATGAGGCAATTAAACAATTAATGAGGCAATTAAAAATGCCAACGGCACTGAAATACCAGTGGAGACACAGAGACAGTGGCTGATTAGTGTACCTGATGGCTCTAGGACGCAGACTTTATGCTTCCTTACCCTTTCCTCTCCCCTACTCTTTGCCCTTTAGTCTTTCCATTCAGTAAATATTCTCCTCTTTTTTTGAATTAGAATCAATAAGCCACTTCAGCTGAAAACTCTTTAATGGGGCAAAAAAAGATACTGCCATTATTGAAATCAAGAAAAAAAAATTTTTCGGATGCTTTTTTCTATATGTTTTTATGCATATTTCCTTCCTCCTAACGATCGGATTTGATACCAAATCACCCCCCTGTTTCTTTTACGAAATAGAGGGTGATCATCATTTCCTTACTGCTCTAATGCGTTTTCACTAAGTAGCCAATCAATTAGATTTAATGATTTGATTCCATCATAGCAATTAATAAAGTTTCGGTCCATAGACAGAACTATTTTCTCATAATTATCTGGAATCATACGTAACGGACGAAGTTCCCGTTCTCGAGTTTCTGGTGCCTGCATACTCTCTGTTACTTGAATATATAGCTTGTCACTTGGCTTTTCAGCAACAAAATCAACTTCCGTTTCTCCTACCTTTCCAATATATACCCGATAGTCACGACGGAGAAGTTCTAGAAATACAATATTTTCAATAATATGTCCGCGGTCTGCGTCCCGATAGCCAAGTAACATATTGCGAAAACCCATATCAATGATGTAATTTTTACCCAGTGTTTTTAGAAGTTGTTTTCCCTTTACATCATATCGCCCAACAGAGAAAAATACAAATGCATTTCGTAACATAGCGATATATTTATCCACAGTTTTTCCTGCAATATTCTTTGATTTTCCAGCCTGAATATCGCCTTCATTGGAAAGTACATTTCCGATACTATTCGGAGAAGTAATGCTACCAATATTAGAACACAAAAATAGCATAATTTTCTGAAGCATTGACTGATCAGCTCCATTATTTCGCTGTAGGATATCACGTAATACCACAGTGGAATAAATTCCCTCTAATGCCTGATTACTTCTAGCTTCATTAAATTTATATTCACGCAAAATTGGCATTCCACCAAATTGGAGATATCTCTGAAATTTTTCATCCACTGTTATATTCGGTGCAAATTCATAAAAATCCAGAAACTCCTTAAAAGATAACGGCAGCATTCGTATCTCTACATATCTACCTGAAAGCAAACGTAGAGAACTCTGTAGACAAAAGATATGCATTAGATCCAGTAATATAGATATCTACATCAAAATCCAAACGGAACGATTCAATTGCTTTTTCCCAATGTTCTACAGCCTGCAGTTCATCAAATATAAGATAAGTTTTTCCATCGCCTACAATTTTACTAATGTAATCGTAAAAAGAAAGATAATTGGTTAGGTCCCGGTAACGCAAAGATTCCATATTCATATGGATAATATTAGAATCTGGTATGCCGTTCTGTAACAAATACTGATGAAATAAATCAAGTAAGGACGATTTTCCACTGCGGCGAATACCCGTAACGATTTTTACCAGATCAACATCCTTATTTTGAATTAACTGATTCAGATACTGGGGACGATTAATAAGTTCAGCCATAATGCACCTCCTTATTTTTTTTAATTACTATTATATCCCAAAAAGTCAAAAATAATCAATAGTTTCTGACTTGTAAATCCAAAACTATTGTGAATTTAGAAGTTTTCGACTTTTATAGGTAAAAAGTCTTTTTCTCTTTTCCGATTAAACTTATCTAACAGAATACCATTGGTGACAGACACGGTGGCCAGATTAGTGTCCCTGGCGGCTCAAGTTTGCGAACTTTTGTTCTTTTTTAACTCGATTGCATTCTAATAAAGACATCACAAAAGTCTGAAAAGCTCTTTTCTTGAACTTTCAGACTTTTTTTACAGGGGACACATATCGAGCCAGTAGGGACACATTGTGAGCCACCGTACCTGTCACCATGGCTTACCAAATATAGTTTCAAACTTTGCTTTTTCCCCTTTTCTTCCAAATATTCGATTTTCTTCCCATGATCCCAATTTCAAAATACATTCTTTTTCCAAACATTAATTCTTCCCTTCTATTATAAGAGTGTCTGGCACTGCGTTCATCGCATTTCATATTTTCTGAGCACAGTTGGGTCAACGCACTCAAAAGCTTCTAATTCTTATTCTCCGAGGTTCAAAAAAGATTCATCCCTCTGGTCCATTTTCTTTGATCTCGAATTTCTTTATCCCAATATTGACGAAATTCCTCCTCACGTTCCTTTGAATATCCTATATATATAATCTTTTTTCTATGTATTTACAAAAAAATGTTCTCCTCTTTGTTTTCACCTTCTTTTTCTTTTTCTGTACACCCCTTTTTACAAATAAAAAAATTTCACATTCACTAGCCTGCCTTCCTTCTCTCACATCATTCAGTATTGTTCTTCTTTCAATAAACTCAATTTCCTCCCAACACATTTCTTTACAAATGTTAGGATAATATTCAAGTTTGAATTCCTCTTTCATTTAAATAATAAACACCATTAGAAATCATATCATTATATATTTGTGTGTAAACAATATATTCCCAAAAAACTCATAAATGGCAACAAAACTATAAATTGAATTCCTGTACTGAACATTGCATTTTGAAATGGCATATGTTTGTTTATTATTGCATCAAGAAGCAACACAATCAATATTATAATCGGAATCCCTATTTCAATGACAATTCCTCCCCAAAATGATAATACAACGAAAAATCTTGACCGTTTTCTCTTTTCATCCAAACATTCTATTTTTTTCTTTTTATCCCAATTCCAAATACATTTTTTTTTCATACCTCTCCTTTCACGCCATTCAGACAGGAGTAATCTCCTGCCTGAACATTAGATTCTAATTCAATTTATGCCATACATACTCTCTGAAACTTCTTATTCCGGGATACTGACTTTTTTATCTTGCTAGTAACCTTCTTTCTTCCTGATACTACTGTCACATTCTTAACAGATGACGTTGAGGTGGTTCTAATTTTAGGTTTTATTGGATTTACATTTTTGGAAGTTGTAGTTGATGACTTAGAACTTACTGCCGCAGAAAGTCCTACCGCCGCAAGCTCTGCTGTCTGACCAACAGTATAACCAACTCCCGCATTTCCAATTATCTGCGCTGCGGTTGTTTCCAAAGCAACTCTTTCTCCAGTCCAATTATTAGCAGTAAAACCTGAAACATATGTAGCTCCTGCTTCAAATACTCCACAAATAAAACGAGTCACAATATCTCCCTCTGTATTAATTGCTGTATTCACTCCATTAATTACCGCAGCTGCCTTTAAAAAATTCCCTCCCAGCGGCGCTAACGCTCCTGAAACTGCACCTACCAGGCATGACTTTGCCAGTTCAACACCATCAATTTCACCTCCACTCGAAAGTACATAAGAAAATCCGCTGACTACTGCTCCAACAACAGCGCCGACAATACATGGAATTGGAAACTCTCCTGCATAGTCTTCTCTTGCTACTGGATTATTATCGCAGTATGCGTACAGATTTTTGCTTCCTAATTCCTGTGGCTTCGCAAAGATCACATCCGTGTCATCCGCATTCACAAACCTTCCAACTTCTGGATCGTAATAGCGGCTTCCCAGACAATACAGTCCTGTCTCTGGATCGTAGAC